>OCVV012867620.1_pt1 | contig 31659 bp, 28 predicted proteins | sample 1539721 | NCBI WGS metagenome assembly OCVV01 (sample SAMN02144230, study PRJEB22623) | gut metagenome | biome: sheep rumen | host: Ovis aries | place: New Zealand | reverse complement strand
CTGACCGACAACCTCGCAATAATGGACCCGCTGGGAGCAAAATACTCAAACGGCACCATAGTTGACATAGACGGCAACGAGATAAAATACTACTGGGTGACGATAGAATATGCTGAGCCTTACGACTTGACACTCAACGGCACAACGGTTACGGCAGCCAATAACAGCATTCTCAACACCATCCCCGGCGTAACGGGCACAGCCTCATACGACCCAGACACAAAGACACTGAACCTTGAAGATGCCAGCATAGTAGAACTGACCTCGACAGGCGGCTACGCACTGCACACCACACTCGACACCCTGCGCATAAACGTAACGGGCGACTGCAGTATATCTTCAAGCAGAGGCACAGGCATATTCGCCAACTCACGCAACGTGGTAATCAGCGGCACAGGCACGCTCGACATCACCGCCGGCGCAAACGGCATAGTGATGAACAATACCAGCACGAATACCCTTGACATAGACGGCAAGGTAACGGTGAACGTCACAGCCGACAGCTACGGCATACAGGGCAGGGAATATGTACAGCGCGTCGGCTTGACAGGTTCTACGAAGACATATTACCGCACCACGCTGAAGGTAGGCGGCGAAGGCTCAAAGCTCAGCGTCAAAGGTACGACGAAATGCTTCCAGACCCTCGGTGGCTTCACCCCAGCCGAAGGCTATAAGGTGACAGCACCAACACGCACTGCATACTGTGGCACGGTTGACGGAGTGGCATATAACACCTTCTGCCGCTCTACGTTGGAATTCTCTGGCATAGGTAAGACGCAGACCACAACCGTAACGCTGACACCCGTGGCAGGCACGGCAGTGGTAATAGAGAAACCGTACATACTTGGCGACGTGAACCATGACGGCTCTATAACCATGGCAGATGCCAACGCAGTAGTAAACTATTACCTTGCTACGGACAAATTAACATTAACAGGCTTCCACGAGAGCGAGGCCAACGTAAATGGCGACGATGGCATCACCATGGCCGATGCAAACCAGATAGTGAATATGTTCCTGGGACAATGACTTCGCTTCGCTCAGAGTGAAAAGTGAAAAGTGAAAAACGGATAACACACATTCGTGAGAAATCTATTTGTGATTTGCATACAAATCATCACGAATAGAAAATGCAAAAGAGAGGTGAATGAATGTTAAAATGCCCTCAAGATGACTCTATATGATGCCGTTTTGAGGGCATTCCCGTTATAATCAGATAGCTTTTACCATGCTAAAACGCATCTTTTACCCTGTATTCAGATAGCGATTAGACTGTAAAAACTATCTGATTACATCGTAATTGCTATCTGATTACAATAAGAACGGATGCGGATATAATCAAAGAATAAGGTATGTGTCATATAGTCAAGCGGTTAGTGGAACTATGAAAATTTGCGCTATTTCAGAGCAAAAATGGTCGTCGTGAATTTTATCGCAAGGAAACGGCAGTAAAATACGGTGAAAACCGTAGGTGAAGGCATGACAGATACAAAACATGGGTGTACTCTATGACATCCTTTTCCGATAACAATGAAGAAAACAAAAAAAATATTGAAAAAAGAATAATTTCGCCTATAATTTTTTGATAGTTACTGAAAAAGTAGTAATTTTGCAAGGAATTATGCGTATCCATACTACCATCATAGTGTTTTTCTGTGCCATATTCTTTTGTTTGGCGCAAATGCCTGAAAGGCCGTCAGTGGCTGCAGGCACCCAGATTGATACTATCGACATAGACAGTGTGATTGACTCCCTGCGCCTTGCAATCGAGGCGCATAATAAGGCCGTTGACGACTCCGTGCGTGCTGACTCGCTGGCTCGTCAGCGGAAAAACGGCTTAGAAGCGCCAGTGGAGTACACCGCTACGGACTCTATGGTGTATTATGCCAATACGAAGAAAGCCTTTCTCTATGGAGCGGCTAACGTGAAGTATCAGAACATGGACCTCAAGGCTGCGAAGATTGATATGCAGCTCGACAGCAATCTGGTGAGAGCAACGGGCGCTATGGATACGGTGAAGAAGGAACGCTACGGGCTGCCAGTCTTCGTAATGGGCAGTGATAAGTATGAAACCGATACCATGGCCTTCAACTTCAAGACCAAGAAGGGTTTGATAAAAAACGCATACACGGAGCAGCAGGACGGCTTCCTGCTCTCAGAACTGTCGAAGCGTGATGGCGAGGGTAATTTATATCTGAAGCACGGACGCTATACCACCTGCGACAGGGAGCATCCCGACTTCTACATAGCATTGTCGAGGGCGAAGGTTAGACCAGGGAAAGACGTGGTGTTCGGTCCCGCCTACCTCGTTGTGCAGGACGTGCCGCTGCCGCTTGCGATACCCTACGGCTTCTTCCCGTTTACGAAAAAATACAGCAGTGGCTTTATAATGCCTACGTATGGTGACGAATCAGAGCGCGGATTCTATCTGCGCGATGGCGGATACTATTTCGCCATAAGCGACAAAATTGACCTGAAACTGCTTGGAGAAATATATACTAAAGGTTCATGGGGTGTGTCGGCAGCATCAAACTACAAGGTGCGCTACAAGTATTCTGGTCAGTTCTACTTCTCATATCAAGACTCAAAGTCGGGCGAGGAGGGCTTCCCTGATTTCAACCATGAGAAGAGTTTTAAACTGCAATGGTCACATCAGCAAGATTCGAAGGCCAATCCCTACCACTCACTGCGTGCCAGCGTCAACTATGCCAGCACGAGTTATGAGCAGAACAACCTCACGTCGCTGTATAACCCTACTACGCGCTCGCAGTCAATACGTACGTCGTCAGTGTCGTGGAGCACGCAGTTTTCAAGCATAGGCATGACGCTCAGTATGCAGACCAATATCACACAGAACGTGCGTGACTCCTCAGTAGCACTGACATTGCCAAGCCTCAATGTCACTCTGGCGCGTTTCTATCCATTCAAGCGCAAGAAGCAGGTGGGCAGTGAGAAGTGGTATGAGAAGATTTATCTGAGCTATACGGGCGAACTCAGCAACTCCATTGATACTCAGGAAGACCAGTTGTTCAAGTCGAATCTGATAAAAGACTGGAAAAATGCTATGCGTCATTATATACCGATGGGCGCATCGTTTACGGTGTTGAAGTACATAAATGTAAATCCTACGTTCAACTTTACCGACCGTATGTATAGCAACAAGATAAAGAAGTCGTGGGATGAGAACACTCAGAGTGAGATAAGCGACACCATATATGGTTTTTACAATGTGTATAACTGGTCGATGTCGTTGAGTGCAAACACTAAACTGTATGGCTTCTTCGTGCCAAATCGCAAGATATTCGGTGATAAGATACAGGCCATACGCCATACTTTGACACCGAGCGTTAGTTTCTCTTATGCTCCAGACTTCAGTAGTTCACACTACGGTTTTTACGATACATACGTGAAGACTGATGCTGAAGGCAACGTAAGCACGGTAGAGTACTCACCGTTCAGCCACGGTCTCTACGGTACGGCAGGCTCAGGTAAGACTGGTTCGATACGCTTCGGCATCGACAACAACATAGAGATGAAGGTAAAGACGAAGAATGACTCCATTAAGAAGATAAGCATCATCGACCAACTCGGCGCATCAATGAGTTACAATATGGCTGCGAAGGTAAGGCCGTGGAGTAACCTTAGTATGAATATCCGACTGAAATGGTGGAAGAACTATACCTTCTCCATGAATGCAACGTTTGCCACTTACGCTTACGAACTTGACGAAAACGGTAGGCCTTACGTGGGTACACACACGGAATATAGCAAAGGTCGTTTCGGTAGGTTTCAAGGTATGTCGCAGAATTTCTCATATACTCTGAACCCAGAGAAACTCAGGAAGTTATTCGGTAGGGATAAAGATAAGAAAAAAGACGGTGAAGACAAGAAAGAAGACATAGACACCGGCGTGGAAACAAACGTTGACCCTGAGATGATGCCAGCCTCACATCAGGCAGAAAAGAAAGATGCAGGTATGGCAGAGACTGATGCTGACGGATATATGAAATTCTCCATGCCGTGGAGCCTGACGTTCAGTTACGGTGTGTCGATGCGCGAAAATACCTCGGGCACGTTCAACAAAAAGACCATGCGCTATCCTTACAAAATATCGCAAAACCTCAATTTCCATGGCAGCATAAGGCTTGCCGACGGTTGGAACATTGACTTCAACTCTGGCTATGATTTCGATTATAAGAAACTCACACTCACCACAGCATCCTTAGCACGTGACCTGCACTGCTTTTCAATGTCGTGCTCGGTTGTCATTACACCTTATACGTCATACAACTTTTCGTTCCGTTGCAACGCATCTACGCTTGCTGATGCACTCAAGTATGATAAGCGCTCAGGATATAGCAACAACGTGAAGTGGTACTAATTTAATTATTAATTATGGACTTGATACCTTCTTTTGCCGTTGACCACACTAATCTGAAACCAGGAATTTATGTTTCGCGCCGCGATACATTAAATGGTGGCATCATAACTACTTACGACATACGTATGACTGCTCCAAATCAGGAACCAGCCATTGCGCCTGCTGCCATACACACTATTGAGCATATCGTTGCTACGTATCTGCGTAATGACGATGAGTGGAAAGACAACATCGTATATTGGGGACCGATGGGGTGTATGACAGGTAACTACCTTATAATGAAAGGAGAGCACGACATAGAGAACGTAAGGCAATTGATGCTTCGTGCTTTCAGGCACATGGCGGAATACGACGGTGAAGTACCGGGAACCACACCTGCTACGTGTGGCAATTACTTGATGCACGACCTGCCGATGGCTCGATATGAAGCGCGTCGCTATGTGGAGCGACTCACTAACAGCTTCTGTTGTGAATATCCAGGAGTAGCGCGCCCGATTGATAACAAGGGACAACAGTTTTTTGACGCATAACCTAAGCACTCATAAGCTATGAGAAAGAAATTCATACACATACTTTGGGGCATAATAGCAGTATCAATGCTGTCAGCATTGTTGCTCTTTGTGGCTATATGGAATGGTTGGATAGGCTATATGCCTGACATGGAAGACCTGCAGAACCCTATTGATCGCTATGCTACGCAGATATACAGTGCAGACGGCAAGGTGCTCGGCACGTGGAATATGAACCGCGAGAACCGCGTGCGCATAGATATCAATAAGGTCAGTTCCGATGTTATAAAAGCTTTGGTGGCCACGGAGGACGCCCGCTTCTTTGATCACTCCGGCGTTGACTTTATAGCGCTTGCAAGAGCTATAGTAAAGCGCGGACTGCTTGGACAGTCAAGTGCAGGCGGTGGTAGTACCATTACGCAGCAGTTGGCTAAACAAGTGTACTCGGGAAAGGCACATTCTACCATAGAACGTTTGATGCAGAAACCCATAGAATGGGTCATTGCGATAAAGCTGGAGCGCTATTTCACTAAGGAAGAGATAGTGATGATGTATCTGAACCAGTTTGATTTTCTGCATAATGCTGTTGGAATAAAAAATGCTGCCAATACGTATTTCAGCAAGGAACCAAAGGAACTGACACTTGAAGAGTCGGCTTTGCTCATAGGCTTGTGTAAAAACCCGTCATATTTCAACCCCGTACGCCATGAAGAGCGTTGTCAGCAGCGTCGCAACGTGGTACTGAAGCAGATGGAAAAGGCAGGCTATATCAGTCAGGCGCAGTATGAGGAAAGTTCAAAGAAACCCATAGCACTTAACTTCCACCGCACAGACCATAAGGATGGCAGTGCGACGTATCTGCGTGAATTCTTGCGTCGTTATATGATGGCAGAACGTCCAAGGCGTGATGACTATCCAATTTGGCAGAAGGTGCAGTATGTGGTTGACTCCATAGCATGGGAGCAAGACCCTCTGTATGGCTGGTGTAACAAAAACTTCAAGAAAGACGGCTCGCCATATAATATCTATATGGATGGTCTGAAGGTATATACTACGATTGATTCTGAGATGCAGCAGTATGCCGAAGAGGCTGCTTATGCGCATGTGGCAAAGTATCTGCAGCCAGCCTTTAACAAGGAAAACCGCAATAAAAAGAATGCACCCTTCACGAGCAGATTGACTAAAAGGGAGGTTGATGAGATTCTTAATCGCTCTATAGTGCAGAGTGATCGCTATCGCAGTATGAAGTCGGCAGGTTATTCTGAGGAGGAAATACGTGCGTCATTCAAGGAAAAAACAGAGATGACCGTGTTTACATACCATGGTGAGGTTGATACCGTCATGACGCCAATGGACTCCATACGCTATTACAAGACATTCCTCCGTACGGGCTTCGTTTCTATGGATGCACACACGGGCGCAGTGAAAGCCTATGTGGGAGGTTTGAATTTCGAGCATTTCCAGTATGATATGGCAATGATGGGACGCCGTCAGGTGGGTTCTACAATCAAGCCTTTGCTTTACTCTCTGGCAATGGAGAATGGCTTTACACCATGTGATGTGGCACCTAACGTTCAGCAGACATATATCGTAGCTGGTCAGGCTTGGACACCTCGCAATGGCTCGCGTGCCCACTATGGAGAGAATGTGACACTGAAATGGGGCTTGGCACAGTCAAATAACTGGATTTCTGCATATCTCATGTCGCGCCTTGACCCAGGCCAGTTTGTGTCGTTGCTGCGTCAGTATGGCATAAGCAACCCTGAAATTCACCCTTCTATGGCGTTGTGTCTCGGCCCTTGTGATATAACCGTTGCTGAGATGGTGAGTGCATATACAGCCTTTGCCAACCGTGGAATACGCTGCGCACCTATGTTTGTTACTCGCATTGAAGATGCAAATGGACAAGTGATTGCACGCTTTGAGCCTCGTATGAACGAGGTTATTTCAGAAGAATCGGCAAACCGTATGCTTGTATTGCTTCAAGGGGTGGTCAACGGAGGTACGGGTAGCCGTCTGCGCTTTAAGTATAACGTCAATGCACAGATGGGAGGTAAGACAGGAACGACCAACCGCAACTCCGATGCTTGGTTTATCGGTGTGACGCCAGACCTCGTAAGTGGCGTTTGGGTTGGTGGCGAAGATCGTGACATCCACTTCGATAATATGGCCTATGGACAAGGTGCTTCGATGGCATTGCCTATATATGCCTATTTTATAAAGAAGGTATATAAGAATGCAGGATTGCCTTATAAGGAGAGTGCGAGGTTCCCATTACCTCCGGGTTATGATGGTTGCACTGGACTTGAGAGCAGTGGCGATGAGAATGGCGATGAGGGAGGAGAAGGTCCCGACATTGACGACGTATTCGAGTAATTTGCAACGATGAGAGCAACATACGAATACGTAGAGCGAAAATTCAATGAATACAACGCATTGATATTCGGAGGAGAGCTTAAACCGCTGCCAATACGCATTGTAAGAGCGCGCTCTTTCCTCGGACAGGTAGCCTTTAAGCGTAAGCGTAACTTATTGGGTGGGTGGCATTACTATGACTTTATCTTTAAGATAAGCATTATGCTCGACCAAGAAGAAAACGTCGTAGAAGATACAATCCTGCATGAGATGATACATTATTATATCCTCTCCAACCAGTTGCAGGACACTTCGCCTCATGGAAAGTTCTTCCGCAAGATGATGACGGAGATAAATCAACGCTATAATCGCAATATCACCATATCACATTCCAGCACTCGTAAAGAGCGTGAGTCTGACACTCGGCAACGTCAACACTTGGTTTGCATAGCCCGATTGACTGACGGTAGGGTAGGGATGATGGTAATTGCTCATAGCAGACTGTTTGAGTTTTGGGACAAACTACCGCGGTTGCCACTTGTTGATAAATGTGAATGGTTTACAACGTTTAATCCTTATTTTAATAGATATAAGCGTTCGCAGAGTATTCGTCTGTATGAGTTTTCGCAGGAAAGTATTGATGAACACCTTGCTGATGCGAAGCCCCTTGTAAGAGAGGGCAATACGATAATGGTGGCACGTAAGTAAAAACTATTCGGCAACACTTGCCAACAGGATTGAAACCTGATGGAGAGTGTTGCCGTATTTGTATTATATTGTGTAGATTCCAGCGTGCTTTCTGGCAGGTAATGTTACATTATCTTACGCCACCGCCGCCTCCACCGGAAAAGCCGCCTCCGCCGCCTCCCCATGAAGAGTGTCCTCCATGTCCGGCAGCACGTGCCTCACGTGCTGCCCTGCGAGCTGCAGTACGTGCTGCGCCGGAACTGAAAGTAGAGTATATGGCGTGTATTGTCGCGTCGTTAGCCATCTGAGCTGCTATCTGATCCATTCTGAAGTACTCAGGATTGATAGCTTTCATATCCTTTATTACCTTCTCTGCTATGCCGAAAAGCGTAGCGTAAATCATGTAATCCTTCCATAGGGTCACTTCCTTTACACCACGTTCGTTGAGCAAAGTGAAATCCTCAAGGTATTTCTTCAGACCGAACACCTGCAGTACATCATCCTGACGATTCTTGTATTTTGATACCGATGTCTTCGAATGTAGCATACTTACAAACGATTCCATCTTGCTGGTGTTGCATTTCGCATCAACGTATTGGCGCAGTTCCTGAGTCTCAAGCACCGTGTCTTCTCCTGCAGCATTACTGAATATGTCATGAATAGTACACAGCAACCGAGGCAGTTCGTTTGCGTTTTCCAAAGGATGGATGACGAAGTTTGGCTTAATCTTACCCTTGGAATTCAACCGCTCCTCAATGGTGATGATACCCATGTTTATGAGTTTTAGTATGCAGGCGGAAATCAGGTTGTTGTCGTTGCTGCCTACGTAGCGATAGGCATTGATGATTTTATTTGCTTCCTGCAGGTCACCGTCAAGTGGTATGTCACGATACCACGTGAGATTCTTCTTGAGTTTGCGTCGTGCGCGCCATAAGTTGATTTGCTCACCGATTCTATCAAATATTCCCCATGCAAACAGTCCGATGACGAAGAGTACCGAACACCAGTCCTCAAACGTCCAGTTGGAGATGCTATCTGTTTCATAGTCACTACCCTCAAAGGCTTCCTCTTTCTTCTTCTCGAATGTTTCTTCCTCGGAAACAGTCGGTTCAAACATTCCTTTGTCGAAGCGCGTCATCACATACAGTCCGCCTTCCGAGCCGAAGGATTCAGTGTTGTAGGCTACTATTTTTCCATCGTAGAACCCTACTTCACCGCCGAAGCGAAATCCCCACACTCCACAATGTTCGGAAGAAAACACAGTACTGTCCTCTGCCTCGATAGTAATGTGTGCAAAAACAGGCTTGGGCTTGACATTACAGTCCATGAATATATGGCGTATGCCATCGGCATCGGGGTAGGAACGCACTAATCCTGTCAGCGTATATTCCGTGGTATAGGTGCGCTTTCCCTCTGCCCCGAGCCCCCAACATACTTCGTAACCATTGTTTTTTGTTACGATACCGCAACGGTTTGTCTTTTCAGAGCGGCTGCGCTCCACATCCCATTCGCCTATGTTCTCATATTCAGTGCCACTCTCGTCGGTAACGCGCAGGTTGAGCACATGGCTCTCTCCCATGTTATACAGACAGAAGTAACACTCCGTTCCCTCGTTATCTACGTCCATGATGCGTCGTTCGATGATGCGAGCATCCCCGTTATGCATGAGTGTGACGTGAATGACTAGTGAATCCATGGTTGACATGGCGGTGCTAAGTGCAGGGAACAGACAACCGAAAAGGAGCAGTAACAGACAGAGTGTCTTATTTCTTGAATGCTTCATCGAGGTCTGGGTATGCTTTTTTCTTCTCATCATCCACTTTCAGGTAGTCTTTAACGTCGAAGTGAAGCATAGACGCTACGATGCTTGATGGCCACTGGCGCACCATGCGGTTCATCTTTGTAGCAGTATCATTGTAAACCATACGCGAAATGCGTACATTCTCCTCGTACTGCTTCTGTCCTTCCTGTACCTCAATATATAGACTGTCGGCCTTCAATTCAGGGTAACGCTCAAACACTACATTGAGCCTTCCCATCATCTGACTGAGCATATCGCTCTGTTGGTTAAGGACTTCAGGAGTTGCTGTCTGATTATTGCCAACGTTGCCACCGCGAGCCTGAACGGCTTGAATTATAGTCTCAGACTCGTGGCCTGCGTACTTAGCTGCGGTCTTAGCCAATGCCACTACGGCATCGAAACGAGAATTAAGCTGCACCTCAATCTGGCTGAGAGCATTTTTACAGAGCTCATCGAGGTTGACGAGCGAACGCTGTGTGCTGATGAAATATAGCGCAATGGCTATCACAGCAATGATAATAATAGCAAGGAATGCTAAAAGGATTAGTGCTACCATGTTTGTTGTCTTGTTTAAAATTAGTTATTTGTTTGATGTAGATGTATTCAAAAGTCCGCACGCAGCGAATATGTCTTGTCCGCGTGAAGCACGTATTGTTGTGAAGATGCCGTGACTGGTGAGATAATCACGCATCGTTTCCATTTTCTTTTCGTCGCTTGTCTTTAGGTCAACGTTTGGAATACTGTGAAACCTTATCAGGTTTATTCTACAGTTGAGACCGCGAAGTAGTCTTACAATCTCGCGAGCATGTGTCATGGAGTCATTAAGACCGTCAAACACTATGTATTCGAATGACAAACGGCGTTGGCGTGAAACGTTATCTTGTGTGTCCCATGGCGTATTCTCATGCTGCTTCTTGCAGAACTCAGGGTAGGTCTTGAGCAGTCTTACCACGTCGGCAATAGACATACCCCTTTCTGCAGGCATCAGCATGGCACGCTGCTCGTGTATAGGCGAGTGGAGCGATATTGCTACGTGGCAGTCGCTTTCCTCTATGAAACGCTTCAGTTTGTCTTTTACTCCCACACTGCTTACGGTTATTCGCCTTGGGCTCCACGCATATCCCCAGTCGCTTGTGAGCACCTCCGTAGCCTTCAATACGTTATCGAGATTGTCCATCGGCTCACCCTGACCCATAAACACTATGTTAGTCAGTTGGTCGCGCTCGGGCAGCGCATAAATCTGATTGAGAATGTCGGCAGCAGTCAGTGAACCCTCAAAACCTTGTTTGCCAGTCTGACAGAACAGACAATTCATTTTGCATCCTACCTGACAACTCACGCATAGCGTAGCCCGGTCGCCATCGGGTATGAACACAGTCTCTACACGTTTGCCGTTGGATACGGGGAAGAGATATTTCTTCGTACCGTCACGCGACTCCTGCATACATACGTTCTCCATCCGTCCGATACAGTAATGCTCACTGAGAATTTCGCGGTTTTTCTTTGAAATATTGGTCATTTCATCAATGGAACTCACGCCTGCGCCATATAGCCACTTGGCTATCTGCCCACCAGTAAAGGCCGGCATACCAAGTCCTTTTGCTGCATCCTTGAGCTCCTGCAGCGTCATTCCTATCAGAGGTTGTAGTGGCATATAAAGTAAAAGAATAGAGGGGGTATTGTAATCGCTATGTGATTAGAGTGTAATCGCTATCTGATTACCAGGTAATCAGTACCTGATTACAGCATAATCAGATAGCGATTGTAATGGGGTATGTAATCGTCTGTAAGCCAGAATGTTCGAAAATTAAAGTCCGTTAGGATTGTTCTTCTGGAAGTTCCATGAGTCACGACACATATCTTCGATACCGAACTGTGCCTCCCATCCAAGTTCAGCCTTGGCCTTCGCAGGATTGCAGTAGCACGTAGCGATGTCACCCGGACGACGAGGTTTAATCACATAAGGCACCTTCAAGTTGTTAGCCTTCTCGAAAGCCTTCACCACGTCAAGCACAGAGTAGCCGTGACCCGTGCCGAGATTGTAGATAGCCAGTCCGCACTTCTTTTCTATGGCTTTCAGCGCAGCCACGTGTCCGTTGGCCAAATCTACCACATGGATGTAGTCGCGTATGCCAGTTCCGTCAGGAGTGTCATAATCATTGCCGAAAACGCCGAGTTCCTTGCGCAGTCCTATGGCAGTCTGCGTGATGTAAGGCATCAGGTTGTTTGGTATTCCATTAGGGTTCTCGCCAATCAGTCCTGACTTATGCGCACCGATAGGGTTGAAGTAGCGTAGCAGCACCACGTTCCATTCTGGGTCAGCCTTCTGCACGTCGCTCAATACCTCTTCAAGCATTGACTTCGTCTGACCGTAAGGATTGGTGCAGTGTCCCTTCGGACACTCCTCGGTAATAGGAATGATTGCCGGATTGCCATATACCGTTGCTGATGATGAGAATATGATATTCTTGCAACCGTTGTTGCGCATTACATCAAGAAGCACAAATGTAGCGTTCATGTTGTTTTCGTAGTATTCAAGCGGTTTCACGCAACTCTCACCCACAGCCTTCAGACCTGCGAAGTGGATTACGGCGTCAATCTTGTGAGCCTTGAATATACTGTCCATGGCTTCGCGGTCGCGTACGTCGGCCTTGTAGAACGGAATGCTCTTGCCTGTGATTTTTTCTGTACGCCTTACGGCCTCTTCCTTTGAGTTGACAAGACTGTCAACAATTACCACTTCGTGACCTGCGCTATACAGCTCTACCGCAGTGTGTGAGCCAATATATCCAGCTCCGCCCGTCAATAAAATCTTCATAATTTAGTATGTTTAATATTCTTGTCTTTTGTTTAATCATCTTTATTAAGATGCAAATTTACATAAAAAAAACGAAATAAGCACACGTTTGGTCGTTTTTTCGGGAAAAAAGTAGTAACTTTGCATGTTGACATGACCTATATATATAATGTAAATACAAAATGAAGAGAATAATCACAGCATTACTGGCAATGTGCAGCCTTACGACTATGGCACAAAATACTGATAGAAAAATCACCGTTGTCAATTCCACTGACAGTTTGTCGGAACTCACGGTGTATCTGCCAAAGAAAGAAAAAGCCACGGGCAGAGCAATCGTTGACTGCCCTGGCGGCGGATATACACACCTCGCCATGGAGCACGAAGGACATGACTGGGCTGAATATTTCAATAGTCGTGGCATTGCCTTGATAGTATTGAAATACCGTATGCCTAATGGCGACAGGAATATACCGCTCTCTGATGCTTACAATGCCATCCGCACGGTAAAGCAGAATGCAAAGCAATGGAATATTAACCCTGCTGACGTGGGCATAATGGGATTTAGTGCTGGCGGACATCTCGCATCGGCAGTATCTACGCATGCTTCAGACGACGTGCGTCCTGCATTCTCAATACTGTTCTATCCAGTAATTTCAATGAACGAGCATGAGACCCACAAAGGCTCGTGCGTAGGCTTCCTCGGTGACAAGCGAGGCGACCTCACCTTGCAATGGGAGTGGAACTCAGCCATGGCTGTAAGGCCAAAAGTGACACCGCAGGCTATCATCATACTGGCAAGTGATGACAATGCCGTGCCGGCATTGACCAACGGAGTGGCTTACTATACATCCATGCTGAAGGCGGGAAATAAATGCTCGCTCATCTGCTATCCCAGCGGAGGACATGGTTTTGGCATAAAGCCTACCTTCAGGTATCATGACCAGATGCTTGGCGAACTGGGTCATTGGCTCGAAATGTTGCCGCAAAAGAAGTAGATAGATGAAGAAATCAACCATTTGGGCTATCGCCATCATTATGGGCGTATCGTTCGTGGGACTGCTTTTCATCCAGATTCTCTACATAGAGGAGATGACAAAGATGAAAAAAGAGCAGTTTGACGAGTCGGTTACGCGCGCGCTTTACCAGACGGCGCACAACATGGAACTGAATGAAACGCTGCAATACCTTGAGAAAGATGTCAATGAAACCGAGCGCAAGGCATATAGCAGCGAGGGAGTGTCAGTGCAGGGTAATAAACTCGGCGCACCCATTCAACATTCACATCAGTACTCTGTCATAGGCGATGACGGCACAATATACTCTTCTTTCGAATTGCGCACTATCTCTCTGAGTCCGCAACGACTGCAGAAGGATATGCTTGGTCGTCAGGATAAGAATGCCTTGGCAGAGGCACAGAAATCCATGCAGGAGATAGTGCGTAAGAGATACGTGTATCAGAAAGCACTGCTTGACGAGGTGGTTTATAGCATACTCTATAATGCAAGTGACAAACCGCTGAAAGAGCGCGTGAACTTCAAACAGCTTGACCATGATATTCGTGCCCAGCTTCTTAACAACGGCATCAACATTCCATATCACTTCACCGTGACGCAGAGCGATGGAAAAGAGGTGTACCGTTGCCCTGACTACACCGAGGAGGGGAAGGACAAGGCCTATTCGCAATCGCTCTTCCATAACGATGCACCGTCAAAGTCGGGATATGTCAATGTGCATTTCCCCGACATCAATGACTATATATTCTCAAGCGTACACTTCATGATACCTGCACTGGTATTCACCGTGGTGCTGCTCATTACGTTTATATTCACCATTGTCGTCATATTCCGTCAGAAACGCTTCTCTGAGATGCGCAATGACTTTATCAATAATATGACGCATGAGCTTAAAACGCCTATTTCCAGCATATCGCTCGCCTCGCAGATGCTTAATGATAAGAGTGTGCCAAAGACGGAAAAGATGATTGATCACCTCGGAGGCATCATTGGCGACGAGACCAAACGACTGCGCTTCCTTGTTGAAAAGGTGCTTCAGATGTCAATGTTCGACCGAAAGAAAGGAATCTTCAAGATGAAGGAAATTGACATCAACGAATTGATAGAGAATATAGCCAACTCCTTCTCGCTGCGCGTGGAGCACACTGGAGGTAAGATATATACTGAGGTCGAGGCGATTGATTCAACGGTATATGTCGAGGAGACACATTTCAGTAATGTTATTTTCAACCTCATGGACAATGCCGTAAAATACAGTAAGCCTGACCAACCCCTCAATATATATCTGCGTACGTGGAATGAGGGCAATAAGGTGAAAATCTCAGTGCGTGATACTGGTGTCGGTATTAAAAAGGAGAATTTGAAGAAAATCTTTGAACAGTTCTATCGCGTGCATACGGGTAACCGCCATGACGTAAAGGGTTTCGGACTCGGACTGGCATACGTAAAGAAGGTGGTCGATATACACAAGGGCACAATAGTGGTTGATTCGGAGTATGGAAAAGGTACAACGTTTACAATAGCGATTGATACTATTCAAGAAAACGACAATGGATAGCACTGTAATTGTATATATAAAATTATAGATAAGGATTTATGTTAAACTCGCTGAATTAGTGATTATTTTTTAAGAAAAAGTGTTTGATGATGTGAAATTCTTATTAACTTTGCACATAGAACAACGGAAACTTTAACTCATAAACACTTTAATAATTATGGAAGAAAATCAGAAAATACTCCTTTGTGAGGACGATGAAAACCTCGGTATGCTCCTGCGTGAATATCTTCAGGCTAAGGGATATGAGACGGATTTGTGTCCTGATGGCGAAGCAGGCTACCGTGCTTTTCTGAAAAATCCTTATAATATATGTGTGCTTGATGTCATGATGCCAAAGAAAGATGGTTTCCAGCTTGCTACGGAGATACGTCAGGCTAATGCAGAGATTCCTATCATCTTCCTTACTGCACGCCAAATGAAGGAAGATATACTCGAAGGCTTCAAGATAGGTGCTGACGATTATATCACAAAGCCTTTCTCAATGGAGGAACTCGTATTCCGTATTGAGGCAATACTACGTCGCGTACATGGTAAGAAAACAAAGGAAAGCACGCAGTATCAGATTGGTAAGTTCCTGTTTGACTCGCAGAAACAACTGCTTACAATTGGTGACAAGCATACCAAACTCACAACTAAGGAAAATGAATTACTGTCGCTCTTGTGTAGTCACTCTAACGAGATATTGCAGCGTGATTTCGCCCTGAAGACGATATGGATTGATGATAACTACTTCAATGCACGCTCAATGGACGTGTATATCACCAAACTGCGTAAGCATCTGCGTGATGATGACCAGATTGAAATTATCAATATTCATGGCAAGGGCTATAAACTTATCATACCAGATAATGATGATAACTTCAGTGCGGCATGATAATTACGTATCTGTATAGATTATATGCAAGCAATGATTTTTGCCGCCGGTATGGGAACGCGGCTGAAACCCATCACTGATATTCTGCCAAAGGCTTTGGTACCAGTGTCTGACAAACCGCTCATTCAGCATGTGCTTGACAAGATGGTGGCAGCAGGCGTTAAGGAGGTGGTTGTTAATGTGCATCATCATGCCGAACAGTTGAAGAATTTTATCTCGCTGTATGACCGTGCGGAGAATTCTGTAACGCTGCGTGTTTCCGATGAGTCTGATGCTCTGCTCGAAACAGGAGGAGGTATAAAGAGGGCGCGCCAGTTGTTTAATGGTCGCGAGAGTGTGCTCATTCACAACTGTGATATATTGTCAAATGTAAATCTTACGGAGTTCTATAGCACAAGCAATCAGTCTGATGCAGCAGCAACATTGCTCGTGTCAGAGCGTAGGACACAGCGTTATCTGTTGTTTAATGCTCAGATGAGACTGGTTGGCTGGACAAACATCACTACGGGAGAGGTAAAGAGCCCTTATGCTGAGATACTGCAATATGATGGAAAGACATCTGTTGACTGGCAAGCAATGGGGATAAGACTATATGCTTTCTCAGGAATCCATTGCATCTCGCCAAGGACACTCAACCTGATGGATGAATGGCCGGAACGCTTTCCGATAATGGATTTCTATCTGAAGCATTGCGCAGAGATAGTGATACGCGGAACTTTTTGCGATAATCTACGATTGCTCGATGTCGGCAAACTCGATACTCTCGCAGAGGCAGGAGAATTTTTGAATAGTTTAAACTAAATATATAAATGCAGAAAATAATAATATTGGATTTTGGTTCGCAGACCACACAGCTTATCGGACGTCGCGTGCGTGAGCTTGATACTTTCTGCGAAATCATGCCTTATAACAAGTTTCCGCAGGACGACCCTGATGTCATTGGCGTCATTCTGAGTGGCTCGCCATACAGCGTTCATGATCCGGAGGCGTTTAAGGTAGATCTTAGCCAGTTCGTTGGCAAAATGCCAGTGCTGGGCATTTGCTATGGAGCGCAGTTTATTTCGCATACTTTGGGCGGTAAGGTAGAGAAAGCGGATTCGCGCGAATATGGTCGTGCGAATTTGGAGTATATCAACAAAGATTGCAGATTGTTCAAGGGATTTGAGGATAATTCGCAGGTATGGATGTCGCATGGCGATACGATTACTGCAATCCCGGAGGGCTTTGAGTGTGTCGCTTCAACTAAAAACGTGAAGTACGCTGCCTATGCCGCAACAGACAAGCCTCTGTTTGCCGTGCAGTTCCACCCAGAGGTTTTCCACTCTCTGCAGGGGACGCAGCTGCTCCGAAACTTCGTGGTAGATATATGTGGCTCGAAGCAAGACTGGAGTGCTGACTCTTTCGTTGAGACTACGGTGAAGGAACTCAAACAACAGATTGGCGATGACAAGGTGATCCTTGGTCTCTCTGGCGGTGTTGATTCAAGTGTAGCTGCTGTATTGCTTAATAAGGCAATCGGAAAGAACCTTACATGTATATTCGTTGACCATGGTATGTTGCGTAAGAATGAGTTCCGCGACGTAATGCATGATTATGAATGTCTTGGACTTAATGTTATCGGTGTTGATGCTTCGGAGAAATTCTTTGCAGACCTTGCAGGTGTAACTGACCCTGAACAGAAACGAAAGATTATCGGTCGTGATTTCGTTGAGGTGTTCAATGCAGAGGCAAAGAAACAGACCGGTGCAAAATGGCTTGCGCAGGGCACAATCTATCCAGACCGCATAGAGTCACTGAATATTACTGGTAAGGTTATCAAGTCACACCATAACGTCGGTGGATTGCCAGAGGAAATGCACCTGTCGCTCTGCGAACCGCTGAAGTGGTTGTTCAAAGATGAGGTTCGTAGGGTAGGGCGCTCAATGGGAATGCCAGAGCATCTCATTACGCGTCATCCATTCCCAGGTCCGGGACTGGCTGTGCGTATATTGGGAGATATTACTCCAGAGAAAGTGCGCATACTGCAGGATGCTGACGATATCTATATCCGTGGACTGCGAGAGTATAAGGTGAAATTGTCTGGTGAAGAGGCACGTCGTGTACTTGCTGCTGGTGTTCCTGCAGATATGCAGAATGGAGAGATTGAGGTATCGCTTTATGACCAGATATGGCAGGCTGGTGCAATATTGCTTTCTACGGTGCGCTCCGTAGGTGTAATGGGCGATGAGCGCACCTATGAACACCCTGTCGCTTTGCGTGCGGTTACTTCTACTGATGCAATGACAGCTGACTGGGCTCACCTGCCGTATGACTTCATGGCTCATGTGAGCAACGAGATTATAAATAAGGTGCGTGGAGTCAACCGCGTATGCTATGACATCTCGTCAAAACCACCAGCAACAATTGAGTGGGAATAATATCTCTTTTCTATACGTCAACATCTCTATCTTTGTTATAAATAGATAGAGATGTTTTTTTTGTTCTCCTGCATGCTTGTAGCAATGTTATTCGCAGTAGATTTTTGTTGTGTTTTTTGCGTTTTGGGGCTGTTTACTGTTACTTTGTGGTTAAATAGTGTTAAGTCATATACTATTTTAGTTAAAAAGTCCTTTTTAGTAAACAAATGTTATAATCATCATGTAATCATCCATGTAATTATCATTAAAAATTTATGAGTGGTTAATTTGTGATCATTCGTGTTAAAGGCCGGCCGCCGCATACTACGCACAATAATTGTTAAAAAAGGAGGTGCGGAGTGAAAAAGTTTTTGACATTAGCAATACTTTTGCTAACTTTGTTGTCTGTAATATTATAAAATAATTATGCACACCTACTTAACAAATTAGAATATGAAAAAAACTATCATACTACTAACTACAATCCTATTACTTATATGTACGGATGCAATTGCACAAGGAATAGTCGGGAAATCCTATACTACCATAGCCATGTTTAATGATACTGTAAATTTGAAATAACTTTAATAAAATGAGACATTATATATTTATAGTATTATTGCAAGTATGCTGTTACTCTTGTGCCCAACAAAAAGTAAGCATAAATCAACTCATTGGAACTAAATGGAGTATAGAGTCACCACAAGGTGTAAAAAGAACTGTAGAATTTCATAAAGATTATTATACAGAAATCGCTTATGTTGCTTTTCTTGGAGATACTATTAGTTCTAAACGTGAATACTACTTATCCAACGAGATACCGACAGCTTTTGACAAAAAACAAAAAAGCAAAAACAAAGGAATGTATATAGTTGGAAAAACAGAATCGCATGAACATATGTGGTATTATACGATAATTAGTTTTACAACTCAGAAAATGTTATTATTTGAAAAAGCTCCGGAACTTAAAGAAGGAGAAATTGCAATAGGAGGACAACCACATGATATTACCTGGACACTAGAACGAATAGAGGAATAATGTAATAACCTTTTTCCCTCCAACCGCACTCCCTGCGGTTGGAGGGAAATTCAAAGCCAAACATTATCATGCGAAGAATACTTTTCTGACAATATAGACTATAGTCTTACGGTAACAATTATAGTACGTCAGAAAACTACTGTCCTATAGGAGAATTGATGTTTATAAAGAAAACAGATTATGCAAAAGAAGAAAAACAAGAAAGGAAATCACTTACATGCAATTGTCCTGATTGCACTAATGATGGTTGCAGTAAGTGCATGTAAAAAAAAATCATCAGAACTATCACGTCCTTACTTTTCTGAACAATTCTATACGTATTACAAAAATTTCTATATTGAAGGTGTAAATATGTCGCGTATACACATAGAGGGTGCACCATATAACAAATATGCTCTATACCTTTTAGAAGTTCGAATAATAGGATGTAACAAAGAACAAAGGAAACGTCATGATGACTGGGAAGGAGGGATAGAATATCCTTTTTGTTTTGGTACTATAGATCCAATCAAAGATATTGTATTCAAAACATCAAAGAATAAAATAATTTCCCCAAATCCTTTGAACCTAACGCATAAATTTATATTAATGAAAAATAAAGATGAAGATGGATACAAAGGTGTATGTTATGAAAATGAATTTGATTGCCTGCCATCTGATATATCCAACCCTGTCAGAGCTGTAAGTGGCTTTCATAAGCAACGATTTCTTAGACCAGGGAGTCGTGAAGAAGATACTTTAAATTATCTTATAACTTTTTATAAAAGCCAACGGCTTCCTGACAGCATTATCATCAATGGTTCTACAACTACTATTAAATCAAAAATTAATAATACAAACGATAATTCCGTTTACATTATTAAAGACTTATAAATCTTCAAAAATATGAATGTTATAAAAAAATATACAATTATGTTGCTTATGTTTTGTACACAACAAATTGTACAAGCACAAGACCTCGCAAACAACACAACATATTATAGTGAATACCTGTTGCAATTCCAAAGACCGATTTTGAAATAAAAACAAAAGAAGGCACCATGAAGTACGATGTTTATTTTTATAATGGAAGGAAAAAGAAATGAAAACGAAAATGAAGACGAATACATTATTTATATTGATAGTTTCATTGATGTGTACTATAAGTTGCAAAGCACAAGTCTCATTAGCAGATTTAAATGGAACTTCGTGGAAAATGGTCAGTCCTGTTTCTGAATATGAGAGTACTGTCTGGACATTTTCAAAGATACGTGTAACAGATACAGCTACATTCTTTCATAATAATAAGGTCGTGAAGAATTCTAACCCTTATTATTTGTCAATGAGCAAACCTACCAGTTTTAATAACGCTTTGGTGGGAAAGTCAGTTAAGGGAAATTATTTGGTAATGACAAAAACCAAGAGAAATAGATTGGATTGGTACACCATAATGTCCCTTGATTTGAGAAAGGGGGATATGTATTTGTTTCGTGAGGCACGCCCAGACGAGGTAGGTGGCGCGAATGTAACAATTCATCTCAAGTTAATTAAATAACTGCATTCATCCTTCCCTCCAACCACACTCCCCCGCGGTTGGAGGGAAATTCAAAAATCGAATAAAATCATGCGAAAAATACTTTTACTCGCTGTCATTATGATGACGACGATAATGACTTTGTGCGCACAAAACAACAAACTGACAGAGCTAAGGCGCACACTTACGGAACACTATGCCGGCGACGCGGAGAAGCAACGCGCAGCACAGTGGCTGCTTGACAATATGCGGTATCACGGCACGGTGCGAAGCGAGTTGCAGGACGAATACTACAACAAACTGACAGCCATAGAACACCATAACGCTGACCCTGACGAGGAAATACCCAAAATACGCCTTAATACACACTTACAGCAGGCGTTTGGTGGGAGGCAAGTTTCATATCTCAAATACCGCGGACTTCGCAGAAAGCACGAAGATAGGTGAGATAAAGCGAAACCCCGAGATGGAATGGGACAGCATAGCAGCCGCCACGAAAGGCATGGCAAGGCGTTACGTGCGCTACGCCGCGCCGCATCGCAGCAACTGCAACGTGGCAGAGATGGCGTTTTACGATGCCAGCGGCAAGAAACTACATCCCATAGCAGTAGTGACTAATGACAGCACAGACATAGACCACAAGGCAGGGAGGAGCGCATATTCACCTACGAAAGCGACAAACAGGTTTGGCACTGAGAGAAAAGATTACTTATCGCTTGTTGCGTTTTTTACCATAGCTGGTAAAGTTTGGATTGTATGATTTCTTCTTGGATGGTTGGTCTTTGCGCGAAGGGTATTTCTTAGTGTCAGTATGACCATAATGTGGAATGTCTGTTTGGCGGTCGCGTGTTGCTTTGGGATGGGAATTGCTATCGTCTTTGTACCAGAAGAAATACTGTCGTTGAGCAAGTTTGTCTTTCTGAGTCTTTGCAGAGAATACAGGCTCAAGGGTGTAGGGGTCGTAGCCAGTATACCACATCTCTGTGGCTACTGTCATAGGCGTAGGCGTAAAGTCCTGTACCTGCTCCAACTTATATCCCATGCGTTTGGTGAGATCAGCCAACTGTGCCATGTCACGCTCATGACAGCCAGGATGTGAAGAAATGAAATAAGGTATCAGTTGTTGCTTCAGTCCTTCTTCTTTGTTTACTTGATCAAATATTCGTTTGAATTCGTAGAACAACTTGAACGAAGGCTTGCGCATTAGGTATAAGACATTATCAGAAGTATGCTCAGGTGCCACCTTTAAGCGTCCGCTGACATGTCGTGTGATTAGTTCGCGTGTGTATTGCATAGCGGCTTCATTGCTTCCCGGGTCTTTTGACTTGTGTAGCAATAAGTCATAGCGTACGCCACTGCCTATAAAACTCTTCTTTATTTCGGGTAAGGCATCTACGGCATGGTAAATATCTAACAAAGCCGAATGGTCTGTGACAAGGTTCTTACAAACCTGCGGATGCAGGCAGGAAGGTTTTTTACAAACCTCGCAGGCTTTTGGGTTACGGCCGTGCATACCGTACATATTTGCAGAGGGACCGCCAAGGTCGGATAGGTAACCTTTAAAGTCTGGTAACTTCACTACTTCACGTACTTCACGCAGTATGCTTTCCTTTGATCGGCATGCTATAAACTTTCCTTGATGTGCGGAGATAGTACAGAATGCACAGCCACCAAAACATCCACGATGCAGGTTTACTGAGAACTTTATCATCTCATAAGCAGGTATGCGCTTACCTTTATATTTGGGATGTGGCATACGTTGGTATGGCAGGTCAAACGATGCATCTATTTCCTCCGTGGTCATTGGTGGGTATGGTGGGTTGACTACGGCATACAGACCGCCAACGCCTTGAATGAGACGTTGAGCGTGCATTTTGTTAGATTCTTCTTCAATATGACGGAAATTCTCCGCCTCGGCTCGCTTGTTGCGCAGGCACTCCTCATGTGAGTGTAATACTATATCGTCGTTAGTAATGCCATCTGGAATTTCGCATTCTTTTGCTAAGAATACTATTTGTGGCAAATGCCACAAATCTTTCAGCGTTTTCCCACTTGCAAGACCATTTGCCAATGCAACAGTAGTTTTCTCTCCCATACCGTATGTTATCATGTCAGCACCGGAGTCACACAGTATGCAGCGACGTAAAGAATCGCTCCAATAGTCGTAATGCGTAAGTCTGCGCAGGGAAGCCTCTATGCCTCCGAGTATGACAGGTACGTCAGGATATAGTTGCTTCAGTATCTTAGTATAGACTATAGATGGAAATTCTGGTCGGCAATCATGACGCCCGTCAGGTGAATAGGCATCTTCAGAACGTAAGCGTTTGTTTGCTGTATATTTATTCACCATCGAATCCATGGCGCCAGGTGAGATGCCAAAGAACAGACGTGGACGCCCAAGTTTTTTAAAGTCGCGATAATCCCCATGCCAATCTGGCTGTGGTACTATAGCTACTCTATATCCTGCGGCCTCAAGTATGCGTCCTATTACTGCGGCTCCGAAGGATGGATGGTCAACGTATGCATCGCCAGAGAATAGAATGACATCTAATTCCGACCATCCACGCAACTCACATTCCTTTTTCGTCGTAGGCAAAAAGTCTGTAAGCATTATTTAGTTCTCCTCCTGCTCTTTTCTGTTCTCTATCCATTGAGCATAAAGTTCCATAAGATTGCCCAGTGCTACTGATTTCATATTTGGATGTGCAAGCACGTTTTTATAGAAATTCACGAGCTCATTGTCAGTTCCTTTCTCAGAATCGATTATGCCTCCCACGAAGGATTTCAAAGTGTCAAGCGTAGTTTCATCAACAATGCCATTGCTATAAACAAGATTGTTGAAGAGTTGGTATTTCTCGATTACATTAAGATGTTCTTCTGTAATTTCCATGCTTCTCGTGCCAGAAGCATTAGATATTATTTTATGTGTCATAGTAGTATGAATTATTTTATTAAAAATGACATGATACCTCTCATAGTATAGGAGCGCTGTCCTGAATTTGTTATACATTCAAAAGGGAAACCCATAACAAAGGTAGGAACTGCTCCTTGGTATGCTACGGCGGCAGTTTGTCCGTCTGCATACTGCATACACGCAAAGGCCTCGTCGAGTGGTTGTAATATGTCACTACGAGTCGTGGCATAATGCTCTGGGTTCAGCGTGTTGGTTAAGGCCAAAGTCTGTTGCAAACCTTCTACATAGCTGTTTGCACTTTGTGTTGTGCCTGCGGAGGCTATGTGTAATGTAGAAGCGAGAAATGCTTGTTCTTCGTTCGTGAGCATATCCGACGCGATGTAGGAACCACTTATAAGCAAAGCATGTCTTCCAGTTACCGTGGGGTAGGGGTGAATACTCTTCTTGGTGTAGTCAGCTAAACGGTTACGTAAAAGCGGAGTGAAAGTCTTATATTCACGCAGGCTATAACCGTCATTCCTTTCATTGCCTAATATAATGTCTATGGCATCATAATAGTTTATATTTATAAGTCCTTTCTCTACGGCAGAGCGTGAGCAACTTACAATATTGTATCTATATGCAGATGCAATGGCGGTTGTATGTTCTGCTACATAGTTGAAACAGTTTCCGCTGATGAATGTACCTTCCATTTCGCTCGTAGAATATCCGAATGAGGGAGATGTAATGTTGAAATCATGTTGTTTTCCACACCAACCTGCAGTCAGTCCATACGATACACCAGGGTCAGCATACATATCGAAGCCTTTTATAGAGTCTTCTTCTACGACCTGTGGTGCTGCCAATCTTTGAAATCCGTTTATAACCAATATAGTAGGAGCCTGTTTGCTATGCCACACTACACTGAGTTCTTCAGAAGGTAGGCTCTCGCCTCCGTCGTTTACGGCTGTTATGCGAAAACGATATTGCAAATCAGGTACAAGATGTATTGCATGGTGTGTCATTTTCGTGTTTGTTCCATTGTCATAGCCGTTTCCGCCAATTGCGGTATAGACATTATATGATGTAGGTACTGCTGATGTTTCAGTCTTATCTAACTGTTGTTGCCAAGATAAGAAAGCATTACCTGCCGTGTCAGTTGTGATGACGAAATCGCATGGCGTAAGTGGCTGAACGATAGCCTTCTCTCCGTGTGCTTCAGCCTCGTAACGTAATATCGTTTTGTATATTGATCTTGCAAGAGTAAATTTGAAGTTTGGGTCGTGTCCCATCTTCATGTCTGGAAAACTCTGATGTGATAGTGTCTCAAAGATGGCTGAAGGCATGGCAGGCAGTCTTGTTTCAGAGTAGTTTTTGTCATATAAATCGCGCCATGTCCATTTGCAGCTATATTCGTTTTCAATGTCTTTCTTTGAATTGTCTAACAGCATTTGAGCGAAGTCTTTTGAATGTGAGCGTGAGGCATCAGCATCCAGTTTGCCTTCGTTGAAATCTGTGGTGCATACGGCAAGTGAACCAAATATTGTTTTGAAGTCTTTTCTATATCCAGCGTCGGAGTGTACTGCAAGTGATAGGTCTATAGGTACTTTCTTGCCATTTTTTGTAGGAGCATACGGTGAACCTCCTGCCAGCCAGTTTGTCATCAGCGAGCGTACGTTGATGTCATCATTATAATCGTTGGTTCCTTTATATAAAGATAATGATTCGTAAGGTAGTCCAGCCCACTGTGCATAATAACGTGCTCCCTCAAGGCAACGAGGCATGCCGCTGGTAGTCCCGCCACGCTCAATGTTGCCCATACCACCACCGAAGCGCACTGCATCAGTTGTTATTACGCCCTTCTGGTTTGAATGTGATAATATTTCTACACGATTATTATCGTTGCTGCCTGCATCGAAGTCGAAAGTGCCGAGATATACCCACGTGCCTCCTCCAATTTGTTGGTTTACTTTGTAGTCAGTGCGCATACCTTGATGCCATACTACGTAATGTGCGTCGTCAACGCTTTTTTCGTCAGTCGTGTATGATACATAAACAGCGTATCGACCGTTTTTGGGTATATTTGGCTTGTAGATGGCTTTGCTTGCGTCAGTATTATGTGACGTGCGCACAATTCTTGCCGTGCCTTTTTCAAAAGGATTGTAACCATCAGTTATTACATTCGTAGGCATAGCAAATCCCTGTGATGCTGCAGTTTCCCATCTATTGCCTCGATTTGTTTCGCTGTATCCTGATGCGGTGTCATCATTGTCAACAATAACCTCTTCAGTCTGCCAGTCACGTTCGCGTGGAGTGAATACGTTTGCACCAGCATTTTCAAGCATGGGGATGAGAAATGGAACAACAATCGTTTGTGTGAACATATCCTCTGTTGTGCAGAAAAGATTTGGGCGTTGCCATTTCCATCTGTTTTGTGCTACGTCATAATATCTGCCGTGGCTTGCCCATACGCTAATGCACTTTTTGTTGAGCGCATTGCTCAATGAGTATGGATGTGATATGTTTGTGACCCAGGGATTCTCATCCCAGACTATCTCGTTCCACCATCCACCGTGACGACGTTTCTTTCTCTTTTTCTCGTCTTGTTGCTGTTCCTGTGAGAGTATATTTTCAAGCGCTGTGCCCTTTGTGTAGATTCGTACGTTGTAATGCTTGTATTCTCGTGGAAGTGATTTGTGTACGTCCTTTGTTACTTTCTTATATATCTTCTTGATATTCTTCTCCGTGAACTCTTGATTTGCAAAGTCATCATCCATATATATATATATAGTCAGTGATGAATCGTCAATTTTCATTTCTTTCAGGTGCTTTTCGTATGCTTCAGCATGACACGGAGCGTAGGTACACCATGCAAAGACAAAAGTGGTGATTATGTATATGAGTCTTGTTTTCATTATCCTTTTCTCAGTGTCATATTGTAAATGACTCGGGATGTTTTCCTTTGAAATCAATATAGTATTGTTTTATATTGCGCATATCTTCTTCAATGTTGCCTGTTGGAATGAGGCTTTTTGTACACTGTATAAGTTTGCGCTCATAATCTATTCCATATAATAAAATGGGTATGCCGGCTTTCAGTGCTACATAATAAAATCCCTTTTTCCATTCAGGGTTAGCTTTGCGTGTCCCCTCGGGGGTTATACATAGTCGGAATTTTTCAGAACTGCGTGCTGATTCTGCAAGTGCGTCTGTCATACTCGTTTTCTTTTGACGAAATACAGGAATACCGCCTGTTTTGCGGAAGAACCAACCCAAAGGCCAGAAAAACCATTCCTTTTTCATCAGATAGTTCATGCGCATACTCTCAGCATGAGAGTATAACTGACCAATGACGAAATCCCAGTTGCTTGTGTGTGGAGCAAGGCATATTATATATTTATCAGGATGCTCTATAGTGATCTCTTTCCTCCAACCGAGACATCTATAGAGCATCCAACTGCATGTACGTTTTAACATAGATAGGATATACACCCGTTCGTTTATGAACGGTGTTCGTTTATGAATATAGGTTCTTTATTTGATCTACAATATCGTTGACATCGTTGTTGAAACTCTCGATTATGGCACAGTAGTATTTCTTTGCCGTCATTCCTGGTTCGGGGTGAGATACACGCTTGATGTAGTCGCTGTGTGTGCGGATTATAGTCTTCAGCAGACTGTCAACGTTTGCTTTGTCAGAGTTGTTGCTGTAGGTGGATGTGGCAATACATTCAGCGAATAACTCTCCACATATATAACTGATGCCACGTTTAAGTTCTCTCTTGTTTGCCATAGTTGTATTATATAATATTGTCACGTCAAAGGTAAGCATTTTTTCATAGACAAACAAACATTTAACTGCTTTTTCACACTTTTTTAGATTATTGTTAGTTTTTTTGTAACATATATCAGTATTTTTTAGTAATTTTGCATCTAAACGAATTAAAACGATAATGGCAAAAGAACTAAAAGAACTCACTAAGCGTGCTGATAATTACAGCCAGTGGTATAATGACCTTGTTGTGAAGGCTGATCTCGCAGAGCAGTCAGCTGTGCGTGGCTGTATGGTAATCAAACCATACGGTTATGCTATTTGGGAGAAAATGCAGCAGCAACTCGACAAAATGTTTAAGGAGACAGGGGCAGTTAATGCTTACTTCCCATTGCTGATACCTAAGTCTTTTCTCTCTCGTGAAGCTGAGCACGTAGAAGGTTTTGCAAAGGAATGTGCTGTTGTTACCCACTATCGTCTGAAGACGAATGATTCTGGTGACGGGGTAGTGGTAGATCCCGCAGCAAAGCTTGAAGAGGAACTGATTGTTCGTCCTACTTCCGAAACCATAATATGGAATACTTATAAGAACTGGATACACTCTTGGCGCGATTTGCCCCTGATGTGTAATCAGTGGTGTAATGTTATGCGCTGGGAGATGCGCACGCGTCCTTTCCTGCGTACTTCTGAATTCCTGTGGCAAGAGGGACACACCGCACATGCAACTCGCGAAGAAGCCGAGGCCGAAGCACAGAAGATGCTCAAGGTGTATGCTAAATTCGCTGAAGAATGGATGGCTGTACCAGTCATGCAGGGCGTGAAGAGTGAAACGGAACGCTTTGCTGGTGCTTTGGATACGTACACAATTGAGGCTATGATGCAGGATGGTAAGGCGCTGCAGTCGGGTACGTCGCATTTCCTCGGACAGAACTTTGCTAAGGCTTTCGATGTGAAATACCTTAATAAAGATAATAAGGAGGAATACGTATGGGCTACTTCTTGGGGTGTCTCTACACGACTGATTGGTGCTCTTATCATGACGCACTCTGATGATAATGGACTTGTCCTGCCTCCTCGCCTTGCTCCTTTGCAGGTTGTGGTCATTCCTATAGGTAAGGGAGAGCAACAAAACCAGATTGCTGAAAAGTTCCAGCCTGTGATAGATGCTTTGCGCGTAAAGGGTATCAGCGTGAAATATGATGATGCCGATAATAAACGCCCTGGTTTCAAATTTGCTGATTACGAACTCAAAGGAGTGCCTGTTCGTATTGTTATGGGCGGTCGTGACCTCGAAAATGGAACCGTTGAGATTATGCGACGTGACACCTTGGAAAAAGAGACCGTAAGTTTTGAAGGTCTTGTAGAGCGCATAGAAACTCTTCTTGAAGATATTCAGCAGAATATATTCAAAAAGGCTCTTGATTTTCGCAATGCTCATATCTATGAGTGTGAGAACTACGACGAGTTTAAGGAAAAAGTAAAAGACGGCGGTTTCTTCCTCTGCCATTGGGATGGTACGGCTGAGACGGAGGCTAAGATTAAGGAAGATACGCAGGCAACGATACGTTGTGTGCCGTTTGATTTCGAACAAACTCCTGGAGTAGATATGGTTACAGGCAAACCTGCAAAATGTAGAGTGTTGATTGCCAGAAGTTATTAACACTCTGTGAAAACTTGTATTATGACAAATCCTAATGACAGTACATCACGTTTCCGCGATGCTATGCGTCGTAGAAAACGTAACAAGCGCATAATGAAAACATTGCTATGGTGGACTATGGTCACTATTGCGGTGATTGTAGTGATGCTTGTTATTGTGGTTTATATGTTTGATCGTTAATATACGATATACACAAAAACTATTTTACTAACAACTTAAAATTCTTACATTATGAAAAAGTACATTGCAGAGGCTGTCGGCACGTTCGTGCTTACGTTCCTTGGTTGCGGCGCAGCAGTATCGCTTGGTTGCGGAGAGTCTAACACTGCTGCAGTGGTGGGTACTGCCATTGCCTTTGGCCTCGCTGTTGTAGCCATGGCCTACACTATTGGTGGTATATCAGGTTGCCATATCAATCCAGCCATCACGCTTGGTGTTCTCGCTTCTGGTCGTATGACCGCAAAGGATGCTTGTGGCTATTGGTGTGGTCAGATTGTCGGTGGAATTCTTGCTGGTGCTGTACTTGCTGGCATCTATGGATGTGAGTCGGGACTCGGTGCGAATGGCATAGCAGGATGTGACAACAGTGTTATGACTGCTCTCATTGTAGAAACTGTACTTACATGTCTTTTTGTTCTCGTTGTACTTGGTACTACAGACGCAAAGGTTGGTGCAGGTAATTTTGCAGGCTTGGCTATTGGTCTCTCTTTGATACTTATTCACCTCGTAGGAATACACTTTACTGGTACGTCTGTAAACCCAGCTCGTTCTCTCGGTCCAGCTATCTTTGCAGGTGGTGATTTTCTTGCAAACGTATGGGTATTCTTCGTTGGACCTCTCGTAGGTGGTGCTCTGGCCGCTTGTGTCTGGAAGTTAGTAGGTCCATGCTGCAAGTGTTCTTGCGACAATAAGTAGGTTTACTGATTCTATATTATTATATAGGTATATTTAATTTTCAATTCCTTGCAATGTTTTCAGCCGCAGGCTCTTTTGTATGAAAATGTTGCAAGGAATTTCATATTTTCATGATTTTCTTTGTTTATTTCAGAAATAATTCTTACCTTTGCCCTTGAAAGCAGTTAGTCCACGGGTTGGGCTATGTTTTCAAGACATATTGGTTTGATGCGCATACGGCAATGCTTCGTGAAAGCACCACCGCCATGACATCAAGAAAGGACGTTTACAGAATGTCTTATCCTCTGATTTCGAAAATCTGGTAAATTTTCAAAAAGTTCTTAGAAGATAGTGCAATCGGAACGTCCACGTGGGTGATTTTATATCACGATAGCCACCTTATATAGTTGTATATAATAAGGTGTTGTACTCGTATATAATATCTCATGACGTGGGCTAACTGGTTGCTTATCCTAAGAACAAGGTTTACCAGAGCCTACGAAATCAGGATAAGCGAAGAGTACAGCACCCACGTCTTTTTCATTCTAAAAATCTTTGTTAACCGCTGAGTATGGGGCGCTGCAGGCATAGAATGTTTATAATCATGAAGCACTATTACCTATCCTTCTTTATTGCCACTTTAATGAGTATGGCTTGCACTACGGCATCCGCACACGATATAGCGGTAGCAAATAGTAATGGAAAGACTATCTATTACAACTATAACAGTGATGGAAGTTCTGTTTCTGTTACATATCAGGGGAGTTACTTCAGCAGTTATTCCAATGAGTACACAGGAGATGTTGTCATTCCTGAAACCGTCACATATAATGGTAAGACTTACAATGTTACCAATATAGGTGAATACGCTTTCCGTGGCTGCAACGGCCTGACCTCGGTGACCATCCCAAACAGCGTGACAAACATCGGCTCTCAAGCGTTCTTTGGCTGCAGCGGACTGACCTCGGTAACCATCCCCAACAGCGTGACAAGCATCGGCGATGGTGCGTTCTCTTATTGTAGCGGATTGACCTCGGTGAATATCGGCAACAATGTGACCAGCATCGGCGAAAATGCGTTCTTCTATTGCAGCGGCCTGACAGAGATAAAAGTAGCCGATGGTAACAATGTATATGACTCACGCAATAATTGTAATGCTATTATAAATACTTTATCAAACACACTTATTGCAGGATGTAAAAACACTGTTATCCCCAACAGCGTGACCAGCATCGGCAATTATGCGTTCATTGGCTGCAGCGGACTGACCTCGGTAACCATCTCCAACAACGTGACCAGCATCGGCGATGGTGCGTTCTTTAGCTGCAGCGGCCTGACCTCTGTGACCATCCCCAACAACGTGACCAGCATCGGCTCTTATGCGTTCTCTTATTGTAGCGGCCTGACAGAGATAAAAGTAGCCAATGGTAACAATGTATATGACTCACGCAATAATTGTAATGCCATTATAAATACTTCATCAAACACACTTATTGCAGGATGTAAAAACACTA
>OCVV011354526.1_pt1 | contig 31674 bp, 42 predicted proteins | sample 1539721 | NCBI WGS metagenome assembly OCVV01 (sample SAMN02144230, study PRJEB22623) | gut metagenome | biome: sheep rumen | host: Ovis aries | place: New Zealand | reverse complement strand
GTAGGAGCTGACATTGTCGAACACGTACTGCCAGAGCTTCGCTTTCAGCGCGGTTTCCTGCGTCCTGGTGGGCTTCCAGCTGGCGCAGAAGGCGATCCGGTTTTCCTTCATCCGGGCATTCATCTCCTTGGCTTCGTGCTGCTTCTTCTCCAGCGCGATCTCCGCGTCAGACTTCACGTGCTTTTCTCGCTTGGTCTTCCGCCAGATTTCGATGGTACCCCAGGATTCGTAGTAGTAGTATTTGTCTTCTTCCTTCGGAACCTTGACCTTCGCTTCCGGATCGAGCCTCACGTCATACTTGTTCAGATGCTCCCAGCTGCTTCCGTAGCGCTGACTGGCCTGCGCCTCGGTCATCTCAGTTGCGAATGCTTTCACGTCCGGAAGTAGGCGTTTCCGCTCCTTTTTCCGCTCCTGATCCCGCTTTGCTGATTCGATCTGCTGCCGGAGGCCTTCCTTGGAAACGCCGGTCAGAAGATGCTCCTGCGTCTTCCGGTCCTCAATCTTGCTGATCTCCACCAGGTCGGTCAGATCCCAGCCGCATTCCACCGCTTCCCGGGTCTCCGTCTCCGGCAGCGTGGCCACGGCCAGGCGGCGCTCAATCGTGCTCCTGCTGAAGCCGGTCCGCTCCGCGATCTGATCCTTATCAAAGCCCAGATCCATCATCATCTGGATGCCCTTGGCCTGCTCATATACCGTCAGGTCGGACCGCTGCATGTTCTCCTGCAGCATGGTCGCGATCTGCTCCTGATAATCCATCTCCCGGATCACGCAGGGAAGCTCCGTCATCCCCGCTGCCTTCGAGGCTTCCAGCCTGCGGTTTCCGATGACCACCAGATAGCGGTCCGGAATCGTCTTCGTCTTCATCATCTTCCGATAAACATCGGTTTCTTCCGTCAGGCTGTACCGGGAGTAATATTCCCATTCATGCACACCCATCGGATGCTCCGGCTCATGCACCACCGTCAGGTTCTGCAGAATCCCGTTTGCCCGGATGCTGTTCGTCAGCTCGGTAATGTCTCCGATGTCCAGCCGCGGATTGTCCGGATGATGCCAAAGCTGATCAATCGGAATCATCGTGATCTCATTCATATCTTTGCTTCCTCCCTGCTCACTTGGCCCAGATCCCGTTGTATCCGGCTCCCTGCCACACAATGCGCTGATTTGTCATTGGATAAACCACATCCGGCTCCGGCTCCCAATTTTCCTCTGCGATGTTTAAAAAAATCAGCATCCCGATGATCACGGCCATGAAGCACATCGTGATCTGAAATGTTTTCCTGCTCATTTCATTCCTCCGCCAGCAGCTCTTCCATGCTGATCTGCCCGTTGACCAGCTTCCACTCTCCGGCCTGTTCGATCAGATCGCTGTTCTCCTGGATCGTCTCGTCCATGCTTTCCTTCATGGGCACATTGAACCCGGCTTTATATTTCCAGATCGGCATGCGCCGCAGCTCTCCGGTCGCTTCGTCCACCGTCGTCATGATCTTGAAGCTGATCTTGAGCGATGCGCTTCCTTCGTCGCTGCCCGTCTTGATCGCTCTGGCCACCGCTATCTGCAGACACTTGTCGAACGCCTGCTTTGCTCCGGCCATCATCGAGTGATCGATGCCGATCTCAAACAACTTTTTGTTCATCCTTCCGTCCCTCCGTCCTCGTCTTCTTCCATTCCTGGTATTCCGCCTCGGCCTCAGGGGCCGTATAAAATTCCCGGCATCTCACCAGCAGCTCCGCCGCCGTCTTTCCATATTTCGGGGCCGTCTTCGTCCTGGCCGCGCTGATGGTCATCTCCGCTGCCGGTCTGGCCGTCCTCGCCATTTATGACCCTCTCCTTCCAGTATTTGCACTCATGGTCTTCCCTGATAAAGATCCCGAACAGCATGCACCAGCAGCTCCCGCCGCCGATCCTCTTGGCGTCTCCGCAGTCTCCGCACGTTCCCATGGCCGTCATCCTCCGCAGCTCCTGTCATGCGGCCGGTATGCATACTCGGCGCCCTCCGCGTCCTCCGGCGCGATCTTGCCCATCACCTTGCTGCCGTCGATCCGAACGAACTGGAGCCCGTTCTCCATGGGAATCACCCGCACAGCCTCGGCGTCCACGATGATCTTCCGATAAATCCGCTCCTGAATGATGGCGATCTCTTTCCCGCATTTCCGGCAGCGCATCGGCTCCGGCGTTTTTCTGTTCTTCATGCTCTTCTGTCCCTTCTCCGGCGTTGCCGTCCCCATTTTCTGATGATCTCCACGCTCTCCAGCATCAGCTCCTCCGCCTGGTCACCCTTCAGCTGATAAACAGCCGTGGACCCGTCGGAAAAGCTCAGCCGGATCAGCTCCGGCGCCCGGCCTTTTTCCTCTCCGTGCTTCAGCACGGCCACCCTTGGCAGAATGCTGGGCTGCTTGATCTCCTCGGCCACAGCCTCCGCCGCGGATCTCATCAGGCAGCTCCGGCACGGTTCCCGGAAGACCGGTGTCTCAGCGTGCACGCATTTGCAGCAGCCTCTTTTCTCGTCCCTCATGTTCATGCTCGCCCCTTCTTATTTATTCCGCTTCTTTGAACAGGTCGTTCGGCTCCACGCCCAATGCTCCGCTCAATGCCGGGATCATCGAAGCCTTAATGATTTTTCTCCCACAAAGCATGTCGCTCAGCTGCTGCAAGGTGAATCCCGCCCTGGCTGCGACTCCTGTTTTCTTCAGTCCTTTTTTCTCGATTATTCTTTTCATGTTCTCCTGAACAATAGTTTCCGCAATTACCGCCATACTTGTTACCTCCTTCTAAAATTACAAGAAACTTGTTACTTTTATAAAATAAAACATAAAACTTGTTATGTCAATAGTAAATTAACAAATTTCTTGTAGTTCCTTATTGATCCGTAAATAATCCTGTGTTATATTAACGTTGTAAAACGAAACGGAGGTTTTAAAATGTCTTTCGGAAGCAGATTAAAGGAAGCTCGCATTCAGCAAAAAATGTCTCGTGCGGATCTCGCTCGTGCCGTCGGCGTGACCCAGTCTGCTATCGGTAATTATGAGCTGGAAATTTCCAGCCCTAAAGAAAGCGTTTTGATTCAGCTTATGCACGTTCTTGGCATTGACGCGAATTATCTTTATCAGGATGTCGTTCCTCTTCGCGTGTCTGAAGAATTAACCAAGGAAGAGCTGAATATGGTTTTTGCTTTCCGCGCTGCCGATGATCGTGCCCGTGCTGACGCTCTTGTGATTTTAGAGCGGCACAAAGCCGCTGATTAAAAGTGGAGGTTTTATTATGAAAAGGTTTCTTTGTTTCCTGGTTCTCTTCTCTCTGCTTGCCGCATCCGCCCTTTGCGACAGTGACAAAGGCCTGTACCTTGGTCAATGGATCCACACAGAATACCAAACAGACGGTACTTTGACCTTTATCCTGATTGATCTGCAGGAAGACGGATCTGCTATTACCGTCTTTGGGAAAGCAGATGGTGACGATTCTAAAGTCCCCGGCCGCAGCTTCCTCGGCTCATGGGTTCAGACGCGGGACGGCATCACCGTCATCTCCGGGCATAACACTTCAAAAAAGCTTTTTCTTACTGATAACGATTTCCTTGCCGAAAAGCTTTATGGTTCACATTCCCTGTATTCCCGAATTATACCCTATGAAACGAATGATGCCACAAACGGCCCCGTGTCCCTTTCTATGCTGGAAACTGGTGTTCAGATTCCAACTGGCACCTATTACATCGGCGAAGATATCCCTGCCGGTACATATCGGTTTGATATGAATAAAACTTCTGCCGCTGTAGAATACTATGAAACCAGCAAAAAAATACTTCCTTCTTCCGACTTTACTCTGGACACCCGAAACAAAACATATGCTCGTCTTCGTCTGGAAGAAGGCGGAAAGCTTGTGATCAAAAACTCTTCTATCATTTTGTCCTATGCTAAAAAGCTCTTTGAGTAACAGGAGGCTTTTGTGAAAAAGAACTGCACGCCCACCTGCGCCCCGCGCACAGCCGTAGCCTATGCCCGTTATTCCTCCGCCGGTCAGCGCGATGTCTCCATCGAGCAGCAGCTCCGCGAGATCCACGCCTTTGCCGCCCGGGAAGGGTACACTATCGTGCATGATTACGCGGATCACGCCCGTTCCGGATTCAAGAATACCTCCGCCCGTGCGGCCTTTCAGGCGATGATGGCCGCAGCGGAAAAGGGTGGTTTTGATACGGTCATCAGCTGGAAGGTGGACCGCTTCGGCCGGAACCGGGAGGAAAGCGCCCTGTACAAAGGCCGCCTCCGCCGCTTCGGCGTCCGGGTGCTCTATGCCATGGAGCCGATCCCGGAAGGTTCCGCCGGTGTCCTGCTCGAGGGCATGCTGGAGGCAACAGCTGAATGGTACTCCCGCCAGCTTTCTGAAAATGTTCGTCGCGGCATGCGTGACAATGCCCGCCGCTGTATGTATAACGGCGCCCGCATCCTCGGTTACCAGCCCGGGCCGGATGGCCGCTACATCATTCACGAAGAAGAGGCCGCCGTTGTCCGAAACATTTTTGACCTGTATCGATCCGGCTGGGCGGCCGCCAGAATTGCGGAGCAGCTGAACAACCAGGGCGTCACTACCACCTACGGGCGTCCCTTCCAAGCCCAGCGTATCCTGAAGATCGTTGGCAACGAAAGATATACCGGCGTCTATATCTTTGGTGACATCCGGATCCCCGGCGGCATGCCCGTCATCATCTCCGAATCTGATTTCAAGGAGGCCCAGGCTATGAGAAAGAAAACTGCCCGCCACGTGGAGCAGGGCGTCACGGATTATCTGCTGACCGGGAAGGCCTTCTGCGGCCTGTGCGGCGCTGCCATGGTCGGCGATTCCGGCACCTCGAAGACTGGCACCCGGCATTACTATTATTCCTGCCAGTCTCACAAGGCCCGGAAGGACTGCCCCAAGCGCTCCCACCAGAAAGAAGCACTGGAGAATCTTGTCATTGATTTTGTCCTGGATCATGTCCTCTCCGACGCGGAGATCGACCGCATCGCGGATGCCGTCATGCAGGCCCAGCAGGAAGAGACAAAGAAGTCACCCCTTCCCGCCATGGAAGCGGAGCACCGTGAAGTCGTGAAAAAGATTGAGAACATCAACCGTGCCATCGCGGCCGGGATCTGGAGCAGCTCCACCTCCGTCATGCTCAAAGAGCTGGAAGACGCTGCCGAAACTCTCCGCGTCTCCATCGAAACGCTCCGCTATTCTCAGGCCCAGCTGCTTGACCGTGACCGCGTGATCTTCTTCCTCCGCCGCTTCACCGGCGGCGACCGTCAGGATCCTCTCCTCCGCCGGCACATCATCGAAACTTTCATCAATGCCGTCTACGTTTACGATGATCACCTGATGATCGTCATCAACAACTGCGAAGGCAACCAGCGCATTCCGCTGTGCGATCTCCCTGATGAGGACTCTATGCGTTCGGATAACGACACTCTTGGTCTGCCAAACGTGTCACATCCGAACCCATGGGTGACGGCCTACAGGATCGCCATCTGACTGGATGAGACAGAAACAAAAAAAGGCCCGGAGGCCGTTACGCCTCCGGGTCTTTTTTGTCTTCCTGTTCTTCTTCGTTGTCTTCTTCTACTTTTTTCTCCTCCGGTTCTGTCTTTTCGCCCCCGGCAATCACAACCTCTTTTTTTCCGTCGCCCTTGCTCCGCATGATCTCGAGCGCCTGGATCAGCACGCGCGGGATCGGGATCCCCATGCTCGCCGCGTTTTCAATAATCGAAAAGCCTTCGCTCGCAATAAACCATAAACATGTTGCCCCGGCGACCGCCTCAAATTGCACGTCACCCATGCCCATGCTGATGGCCTTGTCCAGCAGCGCGGCCAGCAGAACAATCAGAATGATCAGCGCCTTTTTCATAAGCCCCTTAAATGCCTCGCTGCTTGAGAGCCCGCCCGTCTCTGTCTTTGGGCTTTTGCCCATCAGGCCACACGTGATCCCGGTGATGTAGTCAATCGTCATCACGGCCAGCAGGATCCAGATGATGGGCGGCAGCCCGCAGAAAAACGACGCAATCGCTCCGCACACAGCCGCCAGCACTTCGGTGATCTTCTTCATTTTCATGTCCTCCTCATTCCACTGTCACCCAGCTGCCGGGGTGCTGATCGATTATTTTGTTGGCCTCTTCCTCTGTCACGTGCTGGATGTGCACCGTGTACAGCTTCGGCCTTTTTTCCTCCGCCTCGTCCTTTTCCTTCACGGCGTTCTCCAGCGCCGTCCACGTGAGCGGTCCGCAGATCCCATCAGGGTACAGGCCGATCTCCTTCTGGAAAGCAATCAGGCCGCTTTTGGTGTTTGCCCCGAAAATGCCGTCTGCCCCTGTCTTTCCGATGCCGTAGCCCATCCGGATCAGGAGGGTCTGCATCTCCGTCACATAGCAGCCCTTGGCTCCCTTGCTGATGGTCGGCTTCTTTCCCTGCGTCTCCGCCGGTGTTTCCGGCATCGCTGGCTCTGGTATCTCTGGCAGCGTCCCGGCCTCTTCCACGCATGCTGGGATGCCCCAGACCTCCCATTTTTTACTCAGCGTCTTGCTGTGCTGCACGCCGTTGGAACATTCCAGCGTCTCTCCGTTGTAATAGAACCCCGTGTGCTCCAGCGTCTTCGTCCGGTTCCCGCTCTTGTCCTTCTTGTAATAAAACAGGCAGACAATGACTCCCTGCGTGATCCCGTCCGCGACTTCGCCCTTCTGTTTCCAGTTGGCCTCGTCATTCCACTGGCTGGTGCATCCTGCGCCCATCAGCTTCCAGCCGTAGATCTGCAGCAGGATCCAGTAAGTAAACCCCCGGCAGTCAAAGGCGCCCACCCGGCATCCTTCCGGATACCATTTGCATCCGTCACAGCTGCTCTTCTGATCCTTTTCCCGGAGCATCTGGCACTTGCTGAGGATCGACGTTGCATCCGGGTGTGCGTTGTATGCGCCCCTTCGGTGGCTCGGTGTGCACTCCTGCCCGCGGTCTCCGAAGATATACGGCCACCCAAGACACATCTGTGCCGCCTTCCATGCCGCCTCGCTCAGCGGGATCCCGCTGCTTTTGAGCGTCTGGATTGCGTCCTTTACCTCCCGCATGCTGTTCATTTTCTTCCGCGCCTCCTTTCCCTGTACAGCCAGAGCCCCATCAGCAACATGAGAACCGCATTGAACCCGAGGATCCCGATGACAACCCATCCCAGCCAGCTCATACTCTGTCCTTTCTTTTCTTTGTTTTGTGGCGAAATATGCCCTTTTATGGTATAATGAATTTGTCAACTGAATAAAAAAAGGACGTTCGCGGCTGCCACCGCTTGCGTCCCGGGCGGAAGATGTGGTCGTAGCACACCCTCCAGATAAGAATCTTATCACATCCTTCTGCCGATGACAAGGAAAGGATGTGTTTTTTGTGTCCGATCATTCCGAAAATTTCCGCACAGAGATCGCCGCGAAGCTCTTCGACCGCATACCGCAGGATCAGCTCCGCAGCGTGCTGGCGATCCTGGACGCCACCATCCCGGAATATGATATATCCCGGCGCTCCGTGGAAATCATCCCCTCCGGCGGCATCCCAGAGGTGGTGCGGTACTACCTCGCCAGCAAAGCCGTGGAAAACCTGAGCGCCGGCACGCTCCGGCTGTACCGTCTCCGCCTGATCGATTTCTTCACCAGGGTGGGGAAGTCCTTTCAGGATATCCGCGCCAACGATATCCGGATCTATCTCTTCTTCTGCAAGGATCAGCGGCACGCCTCCGACGCGTACCTGGACAACATCCGCCGGATCCTGTCAGCCTTTTTCTCATGGCTGGTGGATAATGAATATTTGCTCCGCAATCCTTGCGCGACGGTGGAAAAGATCAAGCACCAGCCGCCCGTCCGCGAGCCGCTCACGTCCTATGAGCTTGAAGAGCTCCGCTGGTCGTGCCAGTCCGTCCGGGAGAAGGCCCTGATCGACTTCCTTTTTTCCACCGGCATCCGCATCAGCGAGTGCCGGGCCGTGGATCTTGCTGATATCGATTTTGTTGCCCGCTCCGTCGTGATCCGCCACGGGAAAGGAGACAAGCGCCGCACTGTGTTCTTCAATGCCGAAAGCGAGCTGTCCCTCCGCAAGTACCTTGCCACCCGCTCAGACTCCTGTGAGGCGCTTTTCATCAGCGAGAGGAAGCCCGCCCGGCGGCTCTCCGTGAAGGCTCTGGAAAACATCATCACGAAAGCGGCGAACCGCACCGGCCTGCACGTCTATCCACATAAGCTCCGCCACACTTTCGCGACCTCCGGCCTGCGCGGCGGCATGCCGCTTGATAAGCTCCAGGCGCTCATGGGCCATGCGAAGCCGGAGACCACGCTGATCTATGCCAAGGAAGACCGCGTGGATCTCCAGCGCGAGCACATGCGTGTCTACTCCTGATCCTCCGCCTCTTCGCTGATCTCGATCTCTTTCCAGCCAGCCGGATACACATCCGGCGCCCAGACGTTGCCGTTGATGGTGCTCTCATACACACGGCCCTGATACCGCACCCGGTCTCCGACGTTGTACGCGTCATGCGCTCCTGTGGGCTGCACCCACTCGGGGATCTCCGGCTCAGGCTCCGGCCCCGGATCAGGTCCCGGGCCGGGCTCCGGCTGCAGCTCCTCCTCGATGGCGGTCAGCCGGGCCTCGATGGTGATGATTCGCTGCATGATGGCCGCGATCTCTGCCTTCACGTCGATGCCCAGGGCCTCAGACGCCCGGCTTCTGGCCGCCTCTTTCAGGCTGGCCCTGTCTGCATCGGTAATCTCGCCCTTCGCATAAAAAAAGTCGATGCGGTCCAGCATCGTCTTGAGGTCATAACTGTCGGATCGGATCGTCGCATAAAGCGCCTCTTTGATGGTCATGCTCCCACCTCCTTGTATAATTCTTGTTGAAATCTTGTAGGAACCTTGTTGGTAAGTTTTGAAATAACGTCAAAAATCATAAGATAGTCACAAAAAGTGTCGCAAGATTACTTCGTAATACACGCCTTTAAAGTGTTAGGCCAAAGTTAACTATTACCTTCCACCGCCTGTCATTGACATTTGTATTACATCGTGCTACAATTCACTATTGAAGGGGGGTGATCTTGTGCCAACGACATCCATATCGTTGCGGATCGACAATAATTTGCTCAAGTTCCTGAAAGCAAGAGCAGAATCGGAACACAGAACATTATCAAACATGATCGTTTCCATCCTTGATTGTTCTCAGCGTGAGCAGCCACAGTATTCTCCAGAAGATATTGAGGAATGCTTTTCGAAAATTGGGGCTTATCTTTCCGCACATGCAAATGATGATGAAACAAGAGAAATCTACTGGCAATTCGTCAAAACCCGTGAGGCTTGTTATCCAATAATTTATCCTGAAAAATTTCTGAAGGACTGACGGGGCTACCAAGACGGTAGCCCCGTCTTTCGTTTGATGCGATGCGGCATGTCAGAAATTCAGGCATTGGGTCTGGTACTTCGTAATACAGCAATTTTCCGAATAAACTTATTTTATGCCATAAATGCGAAGCGATGTAGGGTTGTTAACCACGTTTACAGTGGTTCCGTTTACAAATCTAACGGAGGCGTAGTTTGATGCTCCAAAGTAAACTGATAGCGTATAACCTGCACCAAGAAGACCCCCCGCAACATAAAGTGCCGGATAGATGGTTGAGCCGCTGAAAGCCAACATCAGCACGTATCTATAATTGCTATAGCTGTCAGACAATGTTTTTTCGCCGGTTCCTGTAGTATTACCCAGAAGCTCAACAATATTTCCATATTGACTATAATTGCTGTTTAACGCATTGACGGCGTCGGCCAGCCGGTCGTCATTCGTGACGTTGATCCGGTTGTCGGGCTTCTCCGTGAAGGCCGCCAGGGTGATCGTCTGATTGGTAGGGGTAAGCGTCTTAGTGGTTGCCATTGCTCAGTCACTCCTTTTCTGCTGTCTGCTTGTCTTCCACGACTTCCACGAAAGGATCCAGCTGCCACAGATCATCCGGTGAGTATGCGAGGCCCGCGCTCTCCGGGATCCGGATGACGGGCGCGTCGTCCACCTCGCAGTCCGTCCGGTTCAGCTGCGCCATCTTGTCCTTGTACTGCTCTTCTGCGCCCTGCTCCGCAAAGCGGATGACGCCCGCCTTGTCCACGGCTCCGCCCAGCTCCTCGATGATGCTCTGCTGTGTCTCGACGTAAAACTCGTACACGGGTTCCAGGCGTTTCCGCAAACGGAAAAGAGCCCCGCACAGGGCGAGGCTCTGAGGTCTCTGCTTGGCCGTCCGCACCAGGGCGGCGTAGGCGTCAATTGCTTTGGCATAGGTGATTTTCATGGGTTCGTCCTCCTTCCTTCTTATGGTTTCCTCGCCGGCAGCGTGTACCTCGTGATCTGATTCTGCCCGCTGCGGCAATTGTTAACCGCTTCTGTTGCCGGTGCTCCGACCGCCGGAGCCTTGTACAGGGTTCCGTGCCATGTGCCGCCTGTGTACACTGTCTCAGCATGATTTGCTTCAGCGTCAGCAATACAAGCATTCCAGCCTTCGATAAAGCCTTCTGTTAGGCCGTCGGCGTATGCGCTTGTATCCGTGCTGAACGTTCCGGTCTTGATCTGTTTTCCGTCGGCGTTTGCAATCACGGTCACGGTATAGGTTCCGTTTGCGGCGTTGTATGATGCCGATCCGCTGACAGTCACCCCTTCAAGCGCTTTGTCCCAGACACCTGACGCATCGATGACTCTGCCCAGTCTGTAGCTTTCTTCAGCCATGACATGGACCGTCGTCCTGTGATCCGGGGCATTTTTCAGGGCGTTCGCGATGTTTTCAGGCGCCTCAGCCCATGTGATGGTTGTCTGGTCTACCGTGTCACCGTTTGGTGCTTCCACGGTGTAGGTTGCACTTGCGGCGCTATCGCTGCCGCTCCAGCTGCCTTCTACCAGAGCGGCACTATTAAAATTTACGGTCGCACCATTGGACAGCGTGATCGATGTCTGCCCGTAGCTCTTGACCGTGTGATACCCCAGCTTCCAGAGCCCCGCGGTCCTCAAATTGACCTCGCTCTCCGTGCCGTCCTCCGCGACGGCGATCAGCTTGGTCAGGTACACCGTACCGTCCGGCCTTACCCGGAATGGCGCGCTCGCCCCGCTGGCTGCTCCGGCCCATATGGCGTACCCGGTCGCTCCGGCGCTGCTGTCAATCCCGAAGTTGGCCGCCAGTGCCTTAAAGATACCGGAGCTCTCAATCTGCACGTATTTCCCGCCTGTGATCCGCACGCCCGCGGCCTCGATCTCGACGCCGCTCCGGATCTTGTACGCGTTGTTGTTCGTGTACTGCTCCGCCGCCTGCACGATGGCGTCGGCGGTCTGGTAGCTGGTGGTTTTGGCGATGTAGGTCTGCCCTGCGGCCGTCCTTGCGCTGGCCACTGCGGTGTCCACAATCGCCTGAGCGCTCTGATAGCTTGCCGTCTTGGCGATGCTCGCGTTCTTCGCACTGGATGCCTGCTCCTCCGCGTAGGCGTTGGCCCCGCTGATGATGTCTGCCACAGTCTGGTACTCCGCCGTCTTAGGCAGATAATTATTGCTCGCATTGACCCCGCTGGCCCGCACAGCCTCTGTCACGATGCTGTCCGCGCTCTGGTAACTGGTGGTTTTTGCGATATAGGCCCCGGCTGCCGATGTGGCAGCCTGCCTCACGGCCTCGCTGACAATGCTGTCTGCGGTCTGGTACGTGGAAGTCTTGGCCAGATACAGCCCGCTTGCACTGCTCGCGCTCTGCCGCACCGCCTCGGTGACAATACTGTCGGCGGTCTGGTACTGGCTGGTCTTTTCAATTTTCCCGGCCTCGGCCTGCGTGGCCCGTTCGACCTCCTGCGTGATCCGGCTGTCCGTCACGCTGATGGAGGCCCGCATGCTCACCACATCGTCCTGCAGCGTGGCGGTGCTCTCCGCCAGCACGGTGACGCTCCGGTCTGTCTCGATGATCTTGGTCTGGTGCCAGATCTCGCTGGCCCGGTCGCTGGTCAGGATCCAGTCCGTGCCGTCCCAGACGTATGTCTCGTCGCCCAGGTAGTCCATCCAGCGGTCATGCGCTCCGTACAGCTCTTCCCAGCTCTCGAAATTGTTGTATACGCTTTCCCAGCTGGCCAGCCGCTGGTCTCCGCGGACCCAGATGTCGCCCAGGCTGACGTCATAAAACTCCCGCGGATCCTCCCACATCACGAAAGAGGCCGCCTTTGCGTTGACGGTGCTCACGGCGCTCTCGATCTCGCCCGCGAGGATCGTGATCCGCGCCTCGCTCTCGGTCACCTGTCCGCTCAGCACGTCCAGCTCCGCCTTGGTGGCCCGCAGCGTGATCTCATCCTGCAGCTGCCGGATCTCGGTTTCCAGCGTGGTCGGCAGCTGTGCGTCATACATCAGCTGCCATTTGTTGCCATCCCACACCCACATCTTCGGCACGGCTCCCAGCACCTGCCAGCTCCCCAACTCGTTATAGATCTGCTGCCAGCTGTCATACTGGTCATAAACCTCCGACCAGCTGCCCTCGCTCAGGGTCTGGATCCAGATGTCTCCGCTCACCAGCTCGCTGTGGCTGGGCTCATCCGGCTGCATGTATACCGTGCCGTATCCCAGCGAGCTGATCCGGCTGTCCAAAGAGTTGATCGTCTGGGTGATGGTGCTCCCACTCAGCCAGTCTCCGATGGTGCTCCGAATATACGTGTTGCTGCTCAGATCCATCGCGTTGATCTTGCTGATGGTGGCTTCCCTGGCAAACAACTGGTCCACGTTGATGATCGCCGCCGTGATCTGATCCATCAGGGCATGGGATGCGTAGATGTTTTCTGTGTTGAGGTCGGTCGCGACGATGTCGGTTCCCAGCACCAGCGTCCTGCCGTCCAGGGTGTGCCCGGCGTCGATTTCGACCTGGCTCACGGTGCGCTCCGTTGCCGTGACGTTGCCCGCCAGATCCACGTCAATTCCGTAGTATTTCCCATTGCTGGCCTGTATGCACAGATCTCCGATGGTGGCACCGATCATCTGGGCGTATCCCACGCTCAGCCGGGGCACATACAGTTTCCCGCCGACCGCTTCCTGGAAGACCGCCTGCCCAAAATATGCGGACTGTGCATTGAGGTCTTTGACCTGTGCAAAGTCAATATCCGCCGCCGCGATGGCCGCGCTGGCGATGCTCGCCGTTCCAAGCTTGGCATTGATGGCTGCCAGATCCTGCGCGTCGATGGCGTCGGCCCGGATGGCCCCGGCGGCGATCTTGTCCGCCGTCACGGCGCCGGCCGCAATCTTCTCCGCGCTCACGGCGCTGGCCGCGATCTTCTGGGCGGTCACCGCCCCGGCGTCGATCTTCTCGGCGTTCACGGCCCCGGCAGCGATCTTGTCGGCGGTCACAGCATCCGCGGCCAGCAGCACCGTGGTGATGCTCCCGCTCTGGATCTTCTCCGCCGTGATGGCTCCAGCAGCGATCTTTTCCGCCGTCACGCTGTTCGCGGCGATCTCGTCCGCGGTCACGGCTCCGGCCGCCAGCAGCTCGGTGGTGATCACCTTGGAGGCGATCTTCTCCGCCGTGATGCTCCCGGCCTCGATCTCCCGGGCCGTGATGCTGTCTGCCATCAGCGCCGACCCGCCAACGCTCCCCGCGGCCAGCACCCGGGCTGTCACGCTTCCGCTTCCCAGCTCATACCCCGGGATGCTTGGCGTGCTCTTCTGATCTCCAAACGTGGCCTTTTTGTATCTCAGCAGGATCGGGTCGAAGGTGTACCCGGTCATCTGGATCACGGTGTCGATGTCCATGGTCCCGGACATCACGCGGATCCATTTTCCCGGCGCCGCGTTCCGCAGCATCTGAAAGGCCTTGTACTCCTCCGTGTCGGGCATATGGATCCAATCCAGCTCCAGGGAGATATCGGCCTTGTCGCACTGATCCACGGTGAAGCGGTTCTGCGCCATCTGCCGCATCTGTGCGAGAACGTCGTCCTCCGTCAGCGTCGTCTCCGTCCCGTCACTGTTCGTCACCTTCTGGCCGATCTTGAGGCCCGTCCTCAGCGTCTCCGGCCGAATAAACGGCACGTTCCGCACGCTGTCGATGTGCTCCTCCGGCAGCGTCATGGTGCTCCCGTCCTCCCGCTGGGCGAGGGGATACACCCGCGTGACGATGCTTTCCACGTCTCCGTCCCAGCGAACATTTCGCATGTTCCCGCCGTAGGTGACCTCGTATTCCGGCTCCTTCTCCGGGTTGTGCAGCAGATACACGTCCAGCCCGTCGCGGATGATCCGCCCGCCGGTGGCCGCCACCAGTCCGCTCTTCGGATCCAGCAGCGCCGCCATTGCGTTCTTCCAGCTGAAGTCCCCGCTGATCTCGCCCTCGCTGATGTCGGTATACAGCCCTCCGCCGTAGCTTTCTTTCATCGCTCCTGCGATGAAAAGCATCGCCGTGGCTGGTGTCACGTTTACAACGTTGCAGTCTCCCAGCATCGTCCGGCCCAGCCCATAGCTGATGTGCTGCCCGCCGATGCGGATCTTGTGCCCTTCCTCCTCCTTCTCAATGGATGTGATTTCGAAGCTCTGCTCCCGGATCGTGATGCTCGGAATCACCCGCTCCTGCTCATCGCCCTGGGCGGTGATGGCATCCAGCCGGATATACCCGGCCTTTCCGTCCCCGGCGGCGGCCTCCGCGTATGTGTCGTTGAAGTCCGCCGTCTTCATGATGATGCTCCCGGCAGACAGCCGTGCGATCACGGTCCCGGGCACCTCGCGGGTGCCGGAAATCTGACGCCAGATCCCGCCGTTTGGCGGCGGGACGCTCATCCCTCCGTGCCCGGTGGTGGCTTGCCAGTTTTTGCCGCCATAGGTCACCTTATCCCCGGCCATGTAGCTCCGCATGGCCGCCCAGCTGTCATAGCTGACCTTTGCCCAGCTCGGAAGCTTGGAGTACAGCGGCGTTTCGTTCGCGTTGACCGTGTAGTAGCGCACCGTGCCCAGGTGGATGTCCCCTGTCTCTTCCTCCGGCACGCTGGCCCGGATGATCATGCCATAGTCAAAGGTGATGCCCTCCGCCTTTTCCCGTGGGATTACCAGCGTCATGTCATAGCGCCCGTTCTGCTGCCAGTTGACGTCCGCTTCGGTCGGCTGCAGCTCGATCCCGCTCACGGAAAAATCCGTCTGTCCCTTTGGGTAAAGCTGAATCATGCCGCCACCTCCTCTTTACAAAAATCGATATCTTGGTGTGATCACCAGGCTGGTGATATTTCCCGTCCACTGCACAAGGCTCTGCCCCACGGGCAGGGCAGGGAAGGCCCCGCTCCATGCGTTCATGACCGGGCGCCCGTTGTTCAGGATCCAGTTGTTCTCGCTGTCCGCGACCCATCCGCTCGTGAGGGAAGGAATCACCAGAGCATTCCCGCCCATCCGCAGGGTCACCCGTCCGCTGCCGTTCATGGTGATCAGGGGCAGCGCCGTCAGTTGTCCGGGGTTGTTGATCGCCGTCCCGCTCTCCGTCACCACGATGTCGCTCTCCGCGCTCAGGCTCTTCCACGGCTCGCAATAGAACTGCACGTCGCCGCTCCACACGTCCAGATTTTTGCTGACTTTCGCAAAGGTCACCGCGCCGATGATCCGGGCCTTCTGCCGAAGTGCCGGCTGGCAGTCAAACGTGACCCATCCCTCGCCCCGCAGCCAGCTCTCCGCCGCCTGCAGATACGCCTGACCCATCACGTGGATCGGCACGGTCTGGATGTAGCTGTTATAGATGTCTGTCCCCTGCGTCTGGGTCAGCTCGCCGCTCCGGCCGGGGATGATCACGTGCTCCACGCGCTCCTCCGGCCGCACAACCTGTACCGCGTCCGGCACCATGATGTGCATCTCCCGGCTGTCGGTCCCGTTAAATTCAAACCAGTGTGCCATCTGTGCCTCCTTTAGGATCCATATCCGCGCTGGATCTTTCGGTTCTGTCTTGCGATGCTCTCGCTCAGCGCCTCCACCTGCATGCCGTTGTTCAGGTTGACGTTCCCGAAATAGGTGTTGCTGTTAAATGTATAGTTCCGGTTTTCCGTGGCGGTCATGACCCGCTCGCCCCGGTGCAGCTCCGCGATGTATCCGTCAAAGGGAACAAATGGCAGGCCGTTTGCATTGAAGCCGTCCGGGTTCACCCAGCCGCCTGGCTTCCGGATCCTCCCGGTGCTCGGCCCCACAGCCGGGACAAGAACCACCGGCACGCTCACCGGCCCGATCTGCTCCGCCAGCGTGTCCGCTGCTCCGTCCGGAGCCTTTGGATCCACCTCAATCTCCGGAGGCTCAAACTCGTTCAGCCAATCCAGGATGTCGATGTCTTCCTTGTTTCTCCATCCTTCTTTGCTGCTCTCCGCGTACATCTGTTTCACGATTTGATCAAAGGCCGTGTCGTTCAGGATCGTGGCCTTCAGTTTCATCATTCCGGCCGCGTCCAGAGTATCCGTCCTGTAAAGATCCCAGGCTTCCTGTACCGCTATCGCGATCTCTCCGCTCCGATCCTGATAGACCTCTCCGTTTTTGTCCAGCTTGTAGCCGTACCTGCGTCCCTCTTCCGTGAGGTTTCCGTTTTGGTCGACCACGTCATTGTTGCCGTTCTTTGTCAGGTCTGGATTCAGCAGCGTATAAATGCCCACCAGCCACGGGGCTGCCGCTGCCACCGCAGAGGCAAAAGCACCGCCCCAGGAAGCGCCCGCCGCCGCGCCGGCCGATGCCGCTGCCGCGCCTGCGCTCAGGCCGCGGATCCCGTTCACCAGCTGCACCACCGTCAGCGCTCCGCCTGTGATCTTCGCTGCGGCCCAGCCGCCCACGATGGTGGTCAGTGCTCCTCCCAGCACGTCCTTGTTCTTGTCCAGCCATTTCAGCCCATCCACGATTGTGCCGAATACGCTTGTAAAGCCTTCCACCACCTGCTGCGGGTCGATCTTCCCCAGATCATCAAACAGGCCGCTCACCGCGGCGCTCATGTCCGCCAGCGCCTGCTGGCCTTCATCTGTTTCCAGGTACTTGATCACATTGTCCAGCAGTCCGCTCAGCGCATTGCTGGCGTCTGTGAGCGCCGGGGCCAGCCCGGCCATGACCTTGTTTTTCAGCGTGTCGAAATTGCTCTGCAGCTTGCCCACAGCGTCGTTGAGCTCCGCCAGCTTGCTGACCTCTTCCTCCGTGTTGGTCGTTGTCTTCTCCAACGCGGCCCTGTACTCGTCCAGGCTCTTATACGTGTCAAAGAGCGGCACCAGCTCCTTCCAGCTCTTGCCGAATACCGCGTTCGCCTTTGCCTCTTTTTCGTTCGCGTCTGACAGATTCATGATGGCCTGACCGACTTCCCAGAAGACCTCGTCAGCGTCCCGCGGCACCATCTTGGCCAGCGAATCTCTGCCGCTGGTGCTCAGGTATTCCCATGTGACGCCCAGCTCCTTCATGGCCTTGACAAATTCACTGCTTCCGTTTCCGATATTCCGCTTCAGTCTGCTCTGGCTGTTAAGGATGGCCTCGACGCTGGTATCCATGCCCTCCGCCACCAGCTTCTGCACCCTCAAAAAGGTGTCCAGATCCACGCCGTACATCAGCGCCATGGTAGAAGTGTCATCTGCCCACCTGGCGCTGTCCATAACGTTGTCCCACAGGTTTTTTCCCAGCTCCAGTGCCTTCCCGGCGGCCCGCTCCAGTCCTCCGGTTATCCGGTCGATCCCGCCGATCACCTGCTCCAGGCTGATCTTCTTGCTGATCCCGCCCAAGCTGCTGCTCAGCTGGTCCGCGCCCTTGCTGGCCTCCTGCTCGCTTTTTCCCAGGTTGTCCAGCTCCGTGCTGGTGGTGATCATGGCGGCCTGTGCGGTTTCCAGCCTCTCCGCCAGGCGCTGGTACTGGGTGCTGGTTTCGCTCACGCCGCTGTCGCGCATGGCCTGCATGGCCCGCTGCAGGTTGGTCACTGCGTCCTTCTGGGCCTTCAGCTTTGCCTCCAGCGTCTGGGCCTTCTGCGTCATGTAGGTCTCGGCGTCCCCGGTCTGCTTGAAGGTCGCCTCGACCTTTTTCATCTGCGCGTCCAGCGTTTTCACCTGGGCGGTTGCTTCCGCTATGCCCTGCTTAAAGCTGGAGATGTCCACCGACATTTTCGTCGTCGACGGCATGGTGTCACCCTCTCCTCAGTCCGATATCGTAGTCCGCCCTGTAATTGAAGAGGTCAAGCACCTCTCCGGGCCGCATGCGGTCAATTTCGTTTCTTCTCAGTCCGGCGATCAGCCCGCAGGAAACGACATGCCGGTATGTCATTTCCCTGGCTCTTTTTTTCGGTTCTCCTCTTCGATGGTCACGTCCACCGGCCCGCTGGGCTTCTCTTCCTGCTTCTCCTGCATCATGCTCTCATTGATCACGGCGATCAGGATCACCGCCATGGGGATGATCAGGCTGGGTTTCATGGCCCGCATGATCCACCTATCCGTCAGATCCGGCGCCTCTCCTGCCTCTTCCAGTCCTGCGTTGCCCAGGATCCTGATCAGCGTCACCATCTTTTTGATCTTTTTCGGGTCATTCTGCACGCCGAAGCGGTACACCGGCTTTCCGTTTTCGTCCGGCTCCTCGTCCTCCGTGATTCCGAAAACCTCATCCCGAAGCTCGGCCACCGTGCAGCCGATCTCCTCCTGTATGTCCACCAGCTCCATCACGCTGAGCAGCAGCGGGATTTTTCTCCCGCCGATATGGATCTCCATGCTTTCGTCCCTCTCTTTCGCTCTTAACGGGAAAAAAGGGAAGGCGGTTTCCCGCCTTCCCGTGCTCCCTGTCCTCAGGTGGTCACCGCCGCCGGAACGTTGGCCAGCGCATCCAGCCAGGCCTTCGCCGCCGCGGTGGTTTCGAAGGTCTTGTGCTTGATGTACCTCAGATGGTCGCCGCCGTCCACGTCCAGCCCGGCCCCGGTGCCTTCCAGCGTCGGGGTGCGCCAGGTGATGGTGCCTTCCTTTGTGCGGGTCTCCTGGCTGGGCTCCCGGAATTTGAGTTTCCGGCACCAGTACGCCTCATAGTATTTCTTCCGGTCTTCTCCATCCCGCATCACGCGGAAATATCCGAAACCGCCCCACGGGCTGCCCGCGTCCGTGATTTCGTACTCGCCGCCGGTCGTGACTTCCTCTCCCAGCATGGCCGCCCGTGTGGCGTCCCGCAGACCGGTAGGGTTGAAGCTCACGGTATAGCCCGTGATGCCATCGTCCATGTCGACGATCCGGTCGTCTCCGTTCAGGACGGCGTTGGCGTCGGTGTTAAAGGTCAGCGTGGCGCTGATGCCTTCCTCGACCACCATGCCGGTGCCGTATACGGGCTCGCTGCCATCCGTGTGGGACGTAAGCGGTGCCCATACCGGGTGGCGCATGCCCACATTTGCATAGCTCATTTTCCTGTCCTCCTTAATCGCTCAGTTCCTTGTCCACCAGCTCGCGGAGCTTTCCCTCAATCACTTCGCGGGCCTTCCCCTCGCTCTGGCTGATCGCCTTCCGGATAAACGGCTGCTTCTTCATGAAGCTTGTTCCGCTGTTGATCGCGTTGGCGATCTTGGCCACCGCCACGGTTTTCCCGTTCCACGGGGCCGTCGCGTAGCCGCTTTTTCCGTAGCCGATGCTTGTGTTGACCTCCAGCCCGTTACTCCGAAATTTGGCGATGCCTGCGGCGCCCTGGCCGCTCAGCATGGCCTTCTCCTCCGGTGTCGGCAGTCTCTGCTGTCCGTCCCGGACGGGGAATTTGAGCCGTTTTGTCTGGATGCTTCGCGCACCCTTGCTGATCGCATCAGCAACCACTCCGGCGCCCTCATAGAGCGCCTGCGCGGCGATCCCTCGCGCCGCTTTGTCTGCACGGTCAAGCTTCCGCAGAAGCTCCTCAATCCCCCTCGTTTCGATGTGAAAAGGCATATGTCAGTCCTCCACCTGAAAAACCCACTCGGCGTGGAACAGCCCGGTGCTGCTCTCGTGCTGAAAGCTCTCCTGGCGCCAGCTCGCACCGCAGATGTCCGTCAGCACGCTCTCCACCTTTCTCCGCAATTCGCCCCTCCGGCTCATGGTCCGGAAGAACACGTCAATGCTGCCTTCCCAGCTCCGTGCCACTTTCCGGCCGTCCCCGTTCATGGCGTCCGCTTCGAATTCCAGGCTCACCACGCCGTACTCGCCGACGGGGCTCGTCTCCCAGCCGTACTCCGCGAAAGGGATCCCGGTCCCCTTGAGGGCGGCAACCAGTGCCTCATACTCCTCAGGCATTTCCGGCCGCCTCCCCCCTGGCGACGCCGTCTTCCGGTGTCAGCGTCAGCTCAATCTCATTGGTCTGTGTCACATAGGTGCGGGTGATCTCGTACCGCTTGCCCCGCATCCGGCAGATCTTTTCCCCGCGGTAGTTTCCCGCCCAGGGAAGGATGACCTTCCATTCCGGCAGCGGCCCGCTGGCCTTGGCCTCATAGTGCTCCTTCTGGCCGATGCTGGCCACCCGAGCGCTCATGGTCCGCTTCAGCTCCTGCGGCTGCTCTCCGACGCCGCGTGCCTGCGGGCTTTCCCTGATCAGGGTGATGTCTTCCATGCCTCAGCCCTCCGCCCCGGCACTCCCGCCGAAATCCGTGTACCCGTCCGTGTACATCAGCGAGGTCATCTGTGCCTCATACGCCTCTTTGAGGTTCTGATAGTTCGGCGGGTTCCCGAAATGCGCCTTGGCGTAGGTGATGATGGCCCGCATGCACAGCTCGTCTTCCAGCGTGCTCTCGTCGGTCACTTTCTCGCAGTAAAGCGGTTCTCCGGTGTTCCAGTCGATCTCCGTCTCCCCGGTGTCCGGATCCACCACAGCCTCCTCCGTGTAGGAAAAGGCCACCGTGCCCGGCAGCACCACGCCGTGTGCTTCCATGTCCATGGCCGCCGCCTTGCACAGCCTGGCGATCTCTCCCTGTTCCATCACGCCGGCGTACCCGATGGCCCTCATCGCTTCCTTCAGCATGTTTCTCTCATCCTCTCGCGGCATCCAGTGCCGCCTTGTGATCCTCCGGGTATACCGGGACGTGCGCGATGTGCCCGACTCTCGCCGTCGGGTCGCACCAGATTTCCGTGCCCGTCTCCTTGGCCCGCAGGCAGAAAGCCAGATCCTCGCCGTAATCGATCATCGGCGTGAACGGTTTCCCGAAGCGCCCGGCCACGCGCCTGATCACGTCCGTTTTCATCAGCACGCACCCGAAGCCGCACCCGGCCACCCTGAAAAGCCCTTCCGGGTACTCCTGGAAGCGCTCCAGGCTCTTGAGCCGCAAATCCTTGAAAATGCAGCTTTCAAACGGCGGTCTCCGGCTCTGGAAAACGCCGCAAACCATGTCCTTGTCGTGAAACATCAGCGTATCCAGAATGTCATCCTCGAAAACCATGTCGCTGTCGATCCACAGCACATGCGTGAAATTCTCGTTTACGGCCTTGTTCGCCAGCCGGTTCCTAGCGATGTATACCAGCGTTCCGACCTCCAGCGCGATCTCGTTCCGGATCCCGTCCGCGTGCAGCCGCTGCTGCAGCTTTGTCAGGCATTTGACCGTCCTCGCGCTGATGTACTCGGTGCTCGGCATGGCAATCAGAAATCTGTCCATTTCGTCCCTCCGGCCCCTTTCGGGGCTTACTTTTTCCGCGTCCTCGCGGTCTTTTTTTCCGGTGTCTCCACGTCCTGCCGATCGGCCGTTTCCGGCCCGTCCTCCGTGATCGCTCTCGCGCTGCCGGTGGAAATCAGAAAACCGGCGTCCGCCGGGGATGCCTCGACGACATCCCCGGGGCGGACGTGGATCCTGGCCTCTTTAAGAATCAGGATCTTCATCTCGGTTTCCCTCCCGTCAGGTGGTAGTCGCGGCGGGCTTGGTGATGTTCACAAAGCGGCCGGGGGCGGTCACGGCGTGCGCGGCGTACTGGCGGCCGACGATCTTCACCATGTCCTTCTCCGCCTCGGTTTTGTCGTCGTACTTCAGCACGACGCCGTCACCGCTGGGGTAGTTGACCTGTGCGCCGTACATGTCGCCGACGATGGCGTATACCGCGTTGTCGCTGGCGGTGTCGTAGGCGGGCAGGGCGCTGGAGTACAGCACGGTCAGGCCGTCATACGGATCGACCGCAAAGTTTCCGGCCACGCGGGCCGCAATGAAGTTGGCGCTGGTCAGGCGGTTGATCACGACGACGATGTTCTCCGCCTCGTCGGACAGGCTCGCCTCGGCCGTGGGAATCGCTGTCAGGCTGGGCTCGGCGCTGACCTTCGGAATGCCGACGGCGGTCGCGCTGTGCGTGGTGCCCGCGCCAGCGATGTCGCCGATCACCAGGGCGCTCAGCTTCTTGATGATCTGATGGGTCAGCTCATCGTACACATAGCGCAGCAGCGCCTCGCCGCCCATGTCCACCAGCTCGTCGGATACGCGGATCCACTTCTTGATGTTCTTGGGGATCATGGTGACGATGCCCAGGGTGAGGTCTTCCTCGGTCACGGCCGTGGTGCCTTCCTCGTGCACATAGGCCGGATCGGCGTCCCGCTCAAAAGGCACGGCCACATTGCCGGTGAATTCGGTCCTGCGGACGCGGCTCAGGATCTGATCATTATCCCACGCGGTGCGGATGATCGTGTCCACCATGGTGGGCACGGGCACCTGGCCATTCGCAGGGGCGTTTTTGGTCAGAAGGGCGCGGCATTCCCGGTCGTCCTCGGTGATCATGTAGCGGGCATAGGCGTCCACATACGCCTTGCTGGACCGGATTTCCTCCAGCGTGGCGTCGGGCTTTTCGGTGCCCATGGCGGCGCCCACAGCGCTGCCCTTGAGGCCTTCAGCGATGGCCTTGCGGGTCTCGGCGTCATTGGCGGCCGCCTTGCGGATCTCTTCCTCCTCGGTCTTCAGGGCGCGGACTTCTTCCTCCAGCGCCTTCAGGTCGGCGCCTTCCTGTTCCATCTCCACGCGGATCTGGGCGCGGCGCTCTTCGATTTCCTTCAGGGTCTTCATGTTGTTTTTCCTCCTTGTTTTTTCTTGGGTGTTGGTCATAGCTCCAGCAAAAGCCGGATCCTGTTTTTTGCTTCCTCCCTGGCCGCCCGGGCCCGCATCTCCTGCTGGATCTCGGCGATCACTCCCTCGCCGAAACTCCGGGAAGATATTTCGGTCGCGTCGTTGGCTGGCAGCGACACGGCGGAAACGTCATAGAGTTTTTTGATGCCCGTGATCTTCCGGTGAATGATCAGCTTCCCGTCATTCTCCTCTTCAGTGCGCTCCTGGCTCTTCACGGTAAAGCCGAAGCTCATCTTTGTGGTGTATCCGCCTTTGATCTCGTCGTACAGCTGCCGGCCGATCTCCGTGCCGCCCAGCTCCGCCCGGATCTTCAGGCCGTGGTCATCCGGCGCCACCGTCAGGGTTCCATTGCTCTTCCTGGCAAACACCCGCCCCACGTGGTCGTACTGCATGATTACATCGCTCATGTCCGTCTCATCAAAGGCGTGCCTGTCGATGCTCTCCCGCACCTCATAGTCACCGTAGCTATACAGGACATATTCCTCGTCGAAGGTGGTCGCGTATCCTTCCACCACCTTTTTCCCGTCCTCTTCGTCCCGGGTCTCAATCGCTCCGGCCGCAATCAGCCGATACTCGCGCTCCTTCAGCTTCTCAGGCATTTTGATCCTCCTCTCCAGCCCCCTCCGGGCCGTTCACGTTGTAATACTCTCCGCGGGCCGGGATCTGGCTCCCGTAGGGCTCCGGCAGCGGTGCCAGGTTGGCAATCTCCCGCAGCTCGTTCCTCGTCATCAGGCCCCGGTCTGCCATCGTCTGGATGGCGGTCAGCTTGTCCGCGTTGCTCATGTACTGCAATCTGTTGCTTGTCAGGAAAAAACGGTTTCCAAACTGGATTTCCCGCTCGGAAAAAATCATCCGGGTGATCGCGTCCCCCGTCATGATGGCCATCGGCTCCACGGCGCCCTCGTAGAAGGCCAGCCACTTGTCGCCGAAGGCCTGATTCTGGATCACCTCGTCGTTGATGGCGAAGTAATCAAACACGTTTTCCTTGATCAGCTTCTGCTGATCCGCGTCCACCACGAAGGCCTTGTTTTCGGCCTGCTTCACGTCCTTGTACGTGGCAGGGAAGAGCAGGACCCCGCCGCCTCCGCTGTCCTTCCGGAAGTTCTCCTCGTCGAAGCGCTTCCGCTCCTTGGCCAGATCGGCGTCCTTCTGGAAATTGGCGTGCGTGGCGTAAAATCTGTATGTCGCCCCGTTTTTGATGCCCTCGCTCACGCCCTGCTTCTGCAGCTCAATCAGGTCCAGCGTGCTCTTCAGCACCTGATTGTTCTCCCCGAAAAGCTCGTTCTGCATCTGGAAGCGGGTGCAGATCCCGACGTCGCTCAGCTTCTCCGCGCCTCTCCGCCCCTTGTCAAAGTAAAAGCGGATCCACAGCTCCCCAGCGTACTCCACCAGCTCCCATTTCTCCGGCACCACATCAATGATGCCTGTCCGGATCCCGTCCTTGCCGCGCACGGGTACGGTGAAAACGGTGTTCCGGCAGTACAGGATCTGCACGTGCCGATACAGGTACTGTGGCCACGTCTGCCAGGCATTCGGACTGTACTTCAGCCGGGTGTGGATGCCTTCCTTCGCGCTCCCCACGATGTTCGGCGCCAGCTTCATGGCGTGCCGTCCGTGGGCGTCCAGCGCGGCCCGGATCAGCTCGCTCTCGTAGATGCTCCCGGCGAAATCGGTAAAAACGGGCGTATACCCCCGCAGGAAAAGAAAGGTCTCCGCGGCTTTTTTCTCCGCCTTCGGCTCTCCCTTCCCGAAAATTTTCTCAAAGAATCCCATTCTTCCGTTCCTCCGTCAGTCTTCTTCCTCTTCTTCGTTCTTCAGCTGCTCGCCGATCTCCGTCCAGTGCACCTGTCTCATGCACAGGGCGTCCAGGATCGCCGCCACCCCGTCCACGTGGGCCCGCTTGCTGATCTTTGCCAGCTGGTGCCTGGTGTGCGCTGATAAATTGCTCTCGCTCTGGAGTGCCGCGTCGTAAAAGTGGATCTTCAGCAGGCCGTTCTCCTCGGCGCTTCGGATCTTCTTCTCCCGGACCATCGCGTCCAGCACGTCGCAGATTCCGCCCAGGTTGTAGCCCTGATTGACGCTGTCGGTCTGGAATCCGTATGCCTGCAGCGCCTGCACCAGCGGCTGGGAGCTCCATCTGTCATATCCCACCTTGAGCGGATAAATCTTGTATTTCTCAATCAGATCCACGATCCACTGATACACATCCCGGTAGTCGACCATGTGCCCCTCGCAGAGGGAAAGATATCCGCGCTCCACCATGGCGTCATAGGGGATTTCATCCCGCACGGTGGCCTCCTGGATCCGGTCCCCCGGAAGCCAGAAATGCGAAAACACCCACATGACATCGTTCTTCTGGATGATCACGCAGGCGCTCGTCAGGTCTGTGGTCTGGCTCATGTCTACGCCCACCACCGCGTAGTTGTCGCTCAGATCCTCAAGCTTCAGCGTTGTGCCGTCCTGTCCTGGGAAAATCCCCTCGATCAGAGACGCCTCAAACCACGCCACGCTGGAGCTCTGCTTCAGATTGCAGTATTTTGTGATAAACTCCGTTCTTTTCGATATGGACCCCTGCGCCACATCGATCTCCCGCCGGATGAAATCCTCGTCCACGCTTTCGCCCAGCCCCGGCAGGCTCTTTTTCAGCTCCGTCAGATCGTCCCACTTCTCCGGGTCGTCGATCATGTACAGGATCGGCAGGAGGTGCTTTTCCCGGGTGTTTCCGTTCAGGAAGGCCGTGCCGCGCTTCATCAGCTCGTCAAACAGGCCTTCGCTCTCATATCCTCCCGATGAAATGGCCAGCCCCAGCGGCTCGATCCTCGCGCCCGTGCCTGAAACCATGACCTCCCACTGTCTCAGTCCGGAAGCCCCCGGCCAGCTGGCCACCTCGTCCGCGCAGTAAAACATCGGGTTGTATCCGTCTGACTTTTTCGCCGTGAAAGCCAGCTTTCTGACCGTGCTGTTCGTCTCCCGGATCACCAGCCCGCGGTATTTCGTGCTCTTTGTGATCGCGCGAAGTTCCGGCTCCGCGTTGACGTTAAATTCCAGGGCGCTGTAACACAGATCCGCCTGGTCAAGCTTCGGGGCCAGATAATAGATATCGCTGCCGTACTCTCCGGCGGCGTAGGCCATATAGGTACCGATGCCGCCCGCCAGCAGGCTTTTCCCCATCTTTCTTCCGACTACCCAGAAAACCTCGTTGAACTGCCTTTTCCCGGTCGCGTCTACAATGCCGAAGATCAGCGAAATGCTCGCTCTTTCCCACAGGCTGAGCCGGATCCGCCTCGGCGCCAGCTTTCCCTTGTAGTGATGGCAGAATCTCTCAATGAATCCGATGGCATTATCGGCCAGCCTCTGATCCCAGAACCAGCGTTTTTCGCTGAGCCCCTGAAAGATCACCTCATACAGCAGCCGGATCCATTTTCCGACCGTCTCGCTGCCGTCCCTGATTTTCTGATAGTAGGCAAGGATCGCATCTTCGTCCCTCATCCGATCCCCTCCGCCTTTTTCATACAGCCCCTCAGTGCAGCCGGAAGGCGTCCAGATCCCGCGCGGCCTTTTCGACCTTCGCCCCGCGTTCTCCGATCATATTGCCGATGGTCGTCAGGCATTTGTTGGCGCTTTCCACATGCCGCGGCAGCTCGGATAGGAGAGGATGGGCCACCTCAACCTCGCCGGTTCTGTATGTCTTTGTGATGGTCAGGCCGTCCTCGGCGATCCTGTCCCGCATCTGGTCGATCAGTCCGGCCTCCTCCGCGTAGATCCGGGCCGCCTCCAGAAAGTCCTGCTCCTTTTCAACCTGATACACCTTCCCAAAGGTCAGCATCTTTTTGTACAGCGCCGCCGGCGTCAGCTTTTCGTTCGGCCTCTTGGCCTTTGACCGGCTCTTCGTCCCCGGCAATCGTCCGCACCTCCCAAAGTCCGCGTATCTCCGATCAGATCCCCCGCATCTCCTGGCAAATCCCGAAAACCCCATAAAAAAAGCCGCGTTTTCGGAAGCCGAAAACCGGTTTTTTCATTATCGCGCCCGTGGACGCGTATCCGCGCAACCCTCGGCGCGCTTTTTGGAGGTCACTCGGGCCCTGTCGCCAGCGCTGGATTTCGTTGATCATAGGGGGGATACCTTGCCGCTGTCATCCACGGACCAGCGCCTCTGAATCTGCTCCTTCTGCCGCTTTTTATCGTGGCATCTCTTACAAAGCAGCTGCAAGTTGTCCCACGATAAAGCCACCGCCGGATCGCTTACGGTTCTGTCCGTCAGCGGTTCCTTGTGGTGTACTTCCAGAGGCTGATCCTTCGATCCCGCCTCAACGATGCCCCGCGCCCAGCATTCCTCACAGATGCCGCCGCGGGCTTTTAAGAATTCGGCCCTGGTTCTCCGCCACTCGCGTGACGTGTAAAACTTTTCCACAGCGGCCGACCGGTTCACGCAATCCCACCCCAAACCCTCGCGGCGGGACGAAAACCGCGCACCATGGTTTTCCCTCGTCCCTTTTCTCCATGGTGCAATTTTTGCACATCCCTCTGCCTATTTCAGCAAACTTTACCCACGCCGCAAAATTTCTAATATCCGGTTTCTCTGCTTCTGGACCCACTGCGGAGACAGGTCCATTTCTCTGGCAATCTCGTAGTCGCTTTGTCCCTCGACATAGTAATACCTGATGATCACCCGTGCCCGCCGTTCCTTGATCCTGATGATGACAGACTCCGCCCGTTCAATGATCCCGATATTCTCCTCGCGCTGCCGCTCCAGCTTTTCGATGAGCCCGTCAAGCTTCTGGATCTGGGCGGCCTGTGCGTCGTTTGTGTGCCGGTCACCTGCCAGCTCCATGGCCTGCGACCCCACGCCCCGTGGCGCTCCGATCAGGCCCAGCCGGTCGATCTGCTTAGCCAGCGCCCGCTCCTCCATGGCTGCCATTCTGCACTCCACCAGTGTTTCGATGTCTGTCACCGTCAAGCCCCCTTCCTGGCGCCGTCCGCGCTGTCGTCTTCCGTGCTTCGCATCACAGCCCGGATGTATACCCCATCCACAAAGTCACTGTAAAAAACATCGCAGGACTTCAGCACATAGCCTGGATAGATCTTCTCCATGATCTCCTTGGCCTCTGTCTCGAAGTCTTGGGCGAGGATCCGCACACGCTTCTTCGACACCTTGCTGTCGCTAGTTCTCGTCTTCGGCTTCCGAAGGTTCTGGCTCCCGGCCCAGCTCCTGATAAAAATCTCCCCGCCGGTCTTCTTTCTCCGTCCCTCTGTCTGCCTGTACAGATACTTTGCCATGCCGGTCAGGCCGTTCCCGTAGTCCTGCAGGCCGTAGGAGTTAGCGAAACCATGCCCCCAAATCTTTTCAAGCTGTTTCCGTGTCAGCCCTCCGCTCATGATCATGTGCGCGTGGATCCGCTCGTCCGCGTCCATCCCGATGGCATAGATATACTTCAGCTCCGGCAGCTCGTTCTTTTCCCTGGCTCTCTTTACCCGCCCCAGAAAATTCCGGATATCCTTCCTGCACCGCCTTATGTCCGGCTCCGCTCCCTCATAGGTCAGTGTGATGGCGATGTCCCTGTCCGCCCGGAAATTCTCCTCAACCAGCAGCTCCAGCCGGTGCTCCGCCCGCTTCCAGTTCTGTCTCCTGACCCGCTCCGGCGTCATGCTTTTCCGCGCTGCCCTCAGGATCCCTGTCTTCTCTCGCCCGAAAACCGGATAGATCTCCGCCTCCAGTCTGGCTCCGGCCTTTGTTGTCCTGGTGCGGTATCCCATCGTTCCGACCCTGATCTCCGTCGGTATGCTCCGCCAGTAATCAGCCAGCATGCCGCCGATCCCTGTGCCGACCTTCGCGTCGAAAAGCTCCGCGTACTCCCACCCCATGGCCGTGCTCCTTCCTGCTTGTCCTTCTTCCTACGCCGGGGGAACCGACGGGTGTTCCCCCGGACCCCTTCCGCACCACCGACATCCAACTGCTACCCTAACCGATGCTTCACTTTTTAATACTCATTACAAGGCTCACATTGCGGGAACCCATCCCCGCATTTTCGAGAGCCGTCCTCCCGTGGGTCCTGCATCTTTGTCTGGGCGACGACTCCCACGTCCGGATGCCAGCCGGTTGCTTCCGCTCTCCCCATACATGGCCAGCCGCTTTTTCATCGCTGCCGGTCAGATTTTGCCGGTCTTTCCCGGCTGCCAGTTCGCCGGGCCTTGCAGCCCGTGGTGCGCGTGGACAGAGTCGGACTGTCCCGCCCCGGTAGTACATCCTATGTCAGTCCGTCAGGAGAGCGGCCTCCTTCCATTTATTATCGTTCTGACACCCGGGGCGAATCCCATCCGCGCATGGATCCGGATGGCGGCTCTCAGGCCGACCTTAATCCGGCGTGTGTTACTCTTTCGGCCCTCTTTTTGTCCTCTCCGCCCTGTTCCTCTCAATCCGTGCCGCTTCTTCCTCCGCCCAGCCTTCCACCGGCTCAATGAGCTTCAGCTCGCTGAAGTCATCTGTCAGCTCTCCGCGCAGGATCTCCCCGACAACCCGCACATTGATATCAATCAGCTTTTCCCTGGCTTTCTCCGCGTGCGGCACAGTAGGGAAGACCATCATCACAAAAGGCCCCATCGGCTTGACCGCTGTCAGCCCGGCCATGTTGTGCATGGCCCAGCCGACCATCCTTGCCTTGATTGGGTGTATTCTCGGATCCGGCGCCACCATCGTGATGCTGTATACTTCCATGTTTGCCTCCTTTCACTGGTTCTTCTGCTTCTCCTCCATCTTCTGAAGCAGCAGATCAAATGCTTCCCGGATCTCTCTTATCTGGTCATGCAAAATGACCGTATTCTCATAGGTTGCCATGATCCCTTTTCCCATCTGGTCGCCTTTCTCAGGCCGTTTGAATCCGTCATCCTCAGTTATCATCCGGCTTCACCGCCTCCCGCAGCAAATGCCGCAGCCCGATCAGCGACACCCGCTCTCCATCCTCGTCCCGGATATACGGCAGCATCTCGATCAGCTCCTCATCGCTCAGCGAGATCATGATCTCCGCGATCGTTTTGTTCTGCCTCATCGCTGCCCTCCATACTCATCCTGCTTCAGTTCCTTCAGCTTCCCGGCGACCGGATTAAATAGCCACATATCCCCGCCGATGGCCCTGGCCACATTCTCGGCGTCCTCTCTGCTTCTGGTGATCCAGGCGTCCCACGGGCTCCGGCTCCATCTCAGCTCATTGCTGCTCAGGATCGTGCCAACCAGCCACTCATTCCCGCGCCGGATGATGATCCCGGTCTTCAGTCTGATGTCCATGATCGTTCCTCGTCCCTTTTTCAATCGCTCCGCCTCTGGATGACGGTCCCCAGATCGACGCCCATCAGCTTGGCTGCGGTCATCAGCTCCTGCAGGAACTCCTTCCAGCCTTCCAGGGTGAGGCTGATCTCATCGCCCAGCTCACCCTCGAAATCAATATATCCGCGCTTCTTGTCGTAGTGGAATTCTCCCAGCCTCCCGCGCCAGGCGCATGCTTCCATCCCGCTGTGCATCAGCGGCTTCCGGATCCCGGCCTCCGGCGCGTTCTCTGCTCCGGCCTTCACCATGTAGTCCACGCCCTGCTCCAGCCGAAGCTCCTTTTTTTCTCCGGCCACTGTAATGCTCTCTCCGGCCACCGTGACCCCTCCCTTGCTCTTCTCCGGTTCTTTCTCGTCCTCTTTCATGTTTTCGTCCTCTTTCCCGTCCTCTTGCTCGTCCTCTTTCTCTTCCGCTGCCTTTTTCTTCTTCTTTCCCTTCGGCTTCCGCAGGCTTTCCAGAATCCTGTACGCCTCCGGGTCATTGCTTGCCGCCCATTTTCTGGCATCCCATATCCGGCTTTCCGGCACAGTGTATCCGGCATCCTTCAGTGCCTCATATGCATCCGCGCCCTTTTTCACCGCGTCCACGCAGATCATGGCGATCTCCTTCTTGGATCTGCGCGGCGGCGTGATCTTCACCTCCTCCGGCTCTCCGCTCCGGATCGTCTGATCCTTCCGGCCCAGAAACTCCTTTTGAAGCCGGAACCAAGTCGCCCTCGGCGTCAGGTAGTGGTGTACCGTCTTCAGGTACTCCAGCACGCTCTCGCCACGTTTTTCCACCTTCAGGCATTCCAGGGCGATCTTCTTCCGGTCTTCCTCTGTTCTCGGTGTCATTTCTCAGACCTCCGTCTCCGCCGGGCCGTGCCGGCGCTCATTCTTCCTCTTCCGGCTCTTCGTCCGGCTCTTTGTCCGGCTCCTCCTTCAGAAAGATCGAATGAGTGCCGTCCTTCCACTGCTGCTCTTCCTCGCTGAGCTGGTAGCCGTTGTCAATCAGGATGCTGTAGACCTTGTCCATGTCCTCATCCTTGGTGTAGTCCCCGTTGTACTCGCTGGCGTAGCCCTTCCGTTCATCGCTTCTGACGCCGCCGCAGAGGATCCATGCCAGGATCGCCCGGCCCATCGGGATTCCTCTCCGGGCCAGCTCTGCGTAGATCGTCTCATTCTTGTCCCGGCCTTCTTCCTTCGGCATTCCGCACAGCTGCCGGAAGCGGGAGTTGTCCCAGTTGTGGTAGGTAATCTGGAAGCCGCCGTTATCGTAGGAGCTGACATTGTCGAACACGTACTGCCAGAGCTTCGCTTTCAGCGCGGTTTCCTGCGTCCTGGTGGGCTTCCAGCTGGCGCAGAA
>OCVV010001394.1_pt1 | contig 31675 bp, 31 predicted proteins | sample 1539721 | NCBI WGS metagenome assembly OCVV01 (sample SAMN02144230, study PRJEB22623) | gut metagenome | biome: sheep rumen | host: Ovis aries | place: New Zealand | reverse complement strand
TTCAAGTTGCTTAATGAAAATTGAATTTATAAGAATTTATGGAAGGTAGTATAACAAATCTTGCTTTAATTCTTTATAATTCAGTAGAGTGTATAATGCAAGGGCGTATGCCTAAATTCTCTAATTCCTGCAATTCTTGATAATATTTTAGAGTAAACATTCACTTACGAAAGTTTAGTTAAAGTATTTTTTAAGCAAGAAAAACAAAAAAAAGAATGTTGAATGTTGACAGCGAAGCTGGCTGTTCCCGATAGGTAGGAAGTTCCTTTGACCAGCGGGAGAAAAAGCAATTAGTCGAACTTCGTGCGATGCTGAATTATTTAATTGTGAATTTATTTAAGTAGCAGGGGGGAGCAAGTTGGTTAGCCCCCTCTTACTGGAGGGGGATGGGGGAGGCTATAGTTTTTCTATTTTTAAGGTTTCATCACAATAATCAATAACAGCCTTGCGATGGGTGATAAAGATAATTGTGTGGCGTTTCTCAGCCAGAAGGTTGTGCAGCAGCTTTCTTTCTGTTTCTTCGTCGAGGGCACTTGTTGCCTCGTCGAAGATTAGTATAGAGCGGTTGCGAAGCAAACAGCGGGCTATGGCTATGCGTTGAGCCTGTCCTTCGCTGAGACCGCCTCCTTGTTCGCTACATTGTGTGTTGAGTTCTTCGGGAAGGTCGAAAACAAAGTCGGCACAGCTCTTGTGCAACGCTTCGCGCATGTCCTTGTCTGTGGCTTTAAGGTTGCCCAGGCGTAGGTTATCGCGTATGGTGCCACTCATAAGAGTGTTGCCTTGTGGAACATACGAAATGTTGCAACGATGCAAAGGAGTTAAAGCGTTGAACGTTGGATGTAGAGTGTTCAACGTATTATATATTTCGATGCTTCCGCTTTGTGGTTTGAGCAGGGCAAGGAGCAAGCGGATGAGTGTGGTTTTTCCTGCACCTGTTTCGCCGAGGATGGCGGTGCATGTGGCAGGCTTGAAATCAAAGCTAAGGTTGTGTATTACATCGCCATCGGCAGCGTTATATTTGTAGCTGATGTTGTTGAGTCGAATACCGCATGGTGCATCGAGTTCTATGGGGTCGCCCTGTTCTTCAAGGGGATTCTCTTCAAGTTCCATCAGTCGCTCGGCAGCTGTGAACACCCCCACGAAGGCGGGTACAAGTTTTGTGAGGTTGCGGGCTGGAGTTTGTATTTTGTTTACCAACTGCAAGAAGGCAGTCATACCGCCAAAGGAAAGAGTGTGGGCACTCATGCGAAGGGCTGCCCATAGGAAAGCTATGAGATAGCCAAAGGCAAAGCCGAAGTTGAGGATGAGGTTGCTGAACACGCTGAACTTGGTGCGACGAACAACATTCTGTCGTAGCTCGCTTTGTGTGTTCTCCAGTTTATCAACCATTGCATCGTCGCTCTCCATGGTTTTTATGAGCATGCGGTGTTGTAGAGTTTCTTGCAACACACTTTGCACCTTACTGTCGCTGTCCCTAACCTTACGGGTGAGTCGTCGCATCTGTCCTACGTATATCTTGCTCACACCAAGGAATAGTGGCAGCATGGCTACTATCACGAGCGAGAGTCGCCAGTCCATAGAGAAAAGATAGAAGAAAGCACCAAAGAACATAGCCACCACGCTCAAGGTGTTGGGTATGGTTTCTGTGAGGAAGTTCACCACATAGTTCACATCAAACTCCAGTCGGTTGAGCACATCGCCCGAGTGGTGTATTTCCTTGCCATGCCATTCACTTCTCAGCAGTCGGTCGAGCATGCGTTGTTGCATACGGTTTTGTGCTTTTATGCCAAGTATGTTTTTTATCCACACGCTCGAGATGTTCAAGCCGAAGTCGGCAAGGATAAGAATAGCCATGATGCCTACAGCCCAATAAAGATTTCCCTCAATGCTTCCTGCGGCTACGTCGATGGCGTGTTTTACTGCCCACACTTGCGACAAGCTCACGGCAACCTGAAGTAGTCCGATAATAGCGTTGAGAATGGCTTGTAGTCTGTTTCCACGCCACACTTGCCAAAGCCATTTTAATAATGTTTTGGTATTATATTTAAAATTTGGTATGTGTAACAAACTCTTTATGCTCATGGTTAATTCCTTTAGGATGCGTTTAGGATTCGTTTAGGATGAAACTACTTTCTGCTGTCGGCTCCCCACATGAGTTTTTCACGTAGAGACGAGAAATAGCGACGGTTATTCTGTTTGATTATTTTTATAACGAAAGGCGCCTTGCGAATGGTAATCTTAGTACCCTCAAGCATCTTCTCGCTTCTGCCGTCGATAGCTACAAGGAAACTGTGACTTCGGCTCTCCACATCCATGGTGATAACGCTTGTGTCGTTGATAACAATAGGGCGTATGTTAAGGCTGTGAGGAGCAACTGGTGTGAGGCAAAGACTGCTGCTGTGCGGCACAATTATTGGACCTCCGTTACTGAGGTTATAGGCAGTAGAACCCGTAGGTGTGGCAATAACGAGTCCGTCGGCCTGATAGTTAACAAGAAAATCATTGTTTATGTAAGTGCGCACAGAAATCATGGAAGCCGAGTCGCGTTTCAATATGGCAACATCGTTAAGGGCGTAAGGACTGCCCTCGATTTTGCCTCCATCGGTTTCAACCTCTATTACCGTGTGTTCTTCGATAGAGTAGCGTTTGTTGAAAATATTGTCGAGAGTGCCTTCTATCTCGCTTGGAAGAACATCAGCGAGGAATCCAAGGCGTCCCATGTTAACACCCACGATAGGAATCTCGCGGTTGCCCACCTTTGATGCAGCACGCAGAAAAGTGCCGTCACCTCCCATTGAGATAACGTAGTCGGCATTGTTGAAGTCAACGGGCTCAACCATAGCCTCTGCATCATGAGCTTCGAGATATCTTAAAATGCGCTCGATGTAGGGCTCAACTTCACTCTTCTTGTATTCGTTTCCGAAAATTGCGAATTTCAACTTGCGCTCTGACATATATTTTGCCAATTCAATTAATTTTCTTATTTTTGCAAAAGTAGCGATTTATTTCGTAATAATCTTGATTTAAACCAACAATTTATGGCAAAAATATATGAATTTCTTGCCAACGGCTTTGAGGACATCGAAGGCTTGGCACCTGTTGATATCCTGCGTCGTGGCGGTATTGATGTTGTAACGGTAAGCATCACAGGCTCTGAGTTTGTTGAAACAGCACATGGAATTACCTTGAAGGCCGATGCCCTGTTCGAGGATGTTGACCTTAGTGATGCCGATATGCTGCTGCTTCCTGGCGGTATGCCTGGTGCCTCAAATCTGAATGCTCATAAGGGTGTGCGTGAGGCTCTGCTCAAGCATAACGAGGCAGGCAAGCGAATAGGTGCCATCTGTGCAGCACCAATGGTGTTGGGAAGTCTTGGACTTCTTGATGGCAAGAAAGCAACATGTTATCCTGGTTTTGAGGACTATCTTACAGGAGCCGAATATACTGCCACACTCTATCAAGAGGCAGATAATATCATAACAGGTGAAGGTCCGGCAGCAGCATTTCCCTATGCTTATAAGATTTTGAGCTATTTTGTTGGCGAGGAAGCATCCAAGCAGATGCAGGAGGGAATGATGTATGCACATTTAATGCAGTCGAAATAATGAATTACACTATTATTGTTGCAGGAGGAAAAGGACTTCGCATGGGAACAGATATTCCCAAGCAGTTTCTGCCTGTTGGTGGAAAGCCTGTCTTGATGCGCACAATAGAACGCTTTCACGAATATGATGAAAACATGAATATCATACTCGTGTTACCAAAGGAGCAGCAAGCTTATTGGCATGAACTCTGTGAGCAGTATCATTTCACCATAGAGCATTATATTGCCAATGGCGGAGCATCGCGCTTTCAGTCGTCAAAAAACGGCTTAGCTCTTATTCCCGAAGATGTCGAGGGCTTTGTGGCTGTTCACGATGGCGTGCGTCCTTTTGTTTCATTAGATACAATAAAGCGCTGTTTCGAGGCAGCCGAAGAGAGCTACGCAGCAATCCCCGTAATGCCCGTTACCAGCACATTAAGATATGTTGATCCACGAGGTGGAGGCAACACCGTTGATCGCAGTATGTTTCGCGAGGTGCAGACCCCTCAGGTGTTTGATATTGCCTTGATGCGTCAGGCATTCAATCAGCCCGAGCGCGACACCTTTACCGATGATGCAAGCGTTATTGAGAGTTTAGGCTGTCGTGTGGTTCTTGTAGAGGGCAATCGTGAGAATATAAAGCTTACCACGCCGTTTGATATGAAAGTAGCTGAGCTATTGAGTATCTCCTCCCCTTATGAAGGGGAGGCCGGGAGGAGTTGAAAACCCTTCGTAATTCAAAATTTGTAATTCCCAATTAAAATTCCCGTTAGGGGCGGCCAACTCCACCCAGCCTCCCCTTCATAAGGGGAGGAGAAATATGACAACAATTCTTGACCAAGATATCATGTATTTGTCTGGGGTGGGCCCCAAGCGCAAAGACTTGCTGAGTAAAGAACTTGGCTTGAACACTTGGCGTGACCTATTGGAATACTATCCTTATAAGTATGTTGACCGTAGTCGCATTTACACCATAAAAGAGATGGACGGCAACATGCCCTTTGTGCAGATAAAAGGTCGCATTCTCAGTTTTGAAGAGTTTGCACAGGGAGCACGACGCAAACGAGTGGTTGCCCATTTCTCCGATGGCACAGGTGTTGTTGACCTTGTTTGGTTTCGTGGAGCACAGTATATCTATAAAAACTATAAGGTAAACGAAGAATATATTATTTTCGGAAAACCATCAGTTTTTGGCGGACGCTATCAGTTTGCTCATCCAGAGATAGAGAAGGTTGCCGACTTGCAGCTCAACGAAATGGGTATGCAGCCTTATTACTCTACAACAGAAAAGATTCGTACTGCAGGTATCACATCACGAAGCATAGAGAAGCTAACGAAAACACTTATCAGTAAGCTTCCACAGGGCACACTTACCGAGACCCTGCCTCCTTTCATCACACAACGACTGCATCTTATAAGTCGTGATGATGCCTATAGATTCATTCATTATCCACATAGCCTTGACGAACTTCAGCATGCTCAGGTGCGCCTAAAGTTCGAGGAATTGTTCTATGTGCAGCTCAATATCCTTAGATACACCAGCGATCATCGTCGAAAATACAGAGGATACATCTTTGAACACATCGGACAGATTTTCAACTCTTTCTACAAAAACAATCTTCCCTTTGCCCTTACTGGCGCACAAAAGCGGGTGATGCACGAGATAAGAGCCGACATGAAGAACGGGCGTCAGATGAATCGCCTTCTGCAAGGCGATGTAGGTTCGGGAAAAACTCTTGTAGCCCTTATGACCATGCTCATAGCCCTCGACAACGGTTTTCAAGCATGTATAATGGCACCTACCGAGATTCTTGCCGAGCAGCATTTCTCTACTATCACAGAGTTCCTACATGGTATGAACATTCGTGTGGAACTGCTCACAGGAATTGTAAAAGGAAAGAAGCGAGAAAAAATACTTGCTGACCTTCAAACGGGCGATATTCAAATACTTGTGGGCACTCATGCCGTTATAGAAGACAGCGTGCAGTTTGCCCGCTTAGGACTTGCTGTTGTTGATGAGCAGCATCGCTTTGGTGTTGCCCAGCGTGCCAAACTATGGAAAAAGAGCGAGAATCCACCACACATTCTTGTGATGACCGCCACACCTATTCCACGCACACTTGCCATGACCATCTATGGTGACCTTGATGTGAGCGTTATTGACGAACTTCCACCAGGGCGCAAACCAATCATGACCATCCATAAATACGACAAGCAGATGACAAGCTTGTATAACGGAATCCGTCAGCAAATAAATCAAGGTCGTCAGGTATATATCGTGTTCCCGCTTATCAAAGAGAGCGAGAAAAGCGATATGAAGAACCTTGAAGAAGGCTTTGAGGTGTTGCGCGAGGTGTTCCCCGAATACCACATGAGCAAGGTTCATGGCAAGATGAAACCTAAGGATAAAGAAATCGAGATGCAGAAATTTGTATCAGGCGAAACACAGATACTTGTGGCTACAACCGTTATCGAGGTGGGTGTTAACGTACCTAATGCCTCAGTAATGGTGATTCTTGATGCCCAGCGTTTCGGACTCAGTCAGCTGCACCAGCTTCGTGGTAGAGTGGGGCGTGGCGCCAAACAATCATATTGCATCCTTGTCACCAAGGTAGAGCTGGCTGAAGAAACACGCAAGCGCATTGATATAATGTGCGATACCAACGACGGTTTCAAGATAGCTGAGGCCGATTTAAAACTTCGTGGTCCCGGCGATCTCGAGGGTACACAACAGAGTGGAATAGCCTTCGATTTAAAGATTGCCGATATAGCTCGCGACGGACAAATAGTACAACTTGCCCGCGAGGAAGCGCAGAAAATAATCGATGACGATCCTGAATGTAAAAAGGATATATATTCAATATTGTGGAATAGGTTAAAAGAGTTAAGAAAAACTAATATTAATTGGTCTGCAATTTCCTGATATCCCGTTTATTGATGGGAAATGCCGACGCTTTAACCTTTAGTCTTGATAATCTTGCTACCCAATAAAATAAGTTAAGAAAGTAACAAAATCGATTTTTTTTTGCTATCTTTGTAAACGTTAATACGTTTTTGAGGAAAAAATGTTCAGTCCTCGGTGGTTCTTCGCTGAATATTATCAACCGGCGGAAAACTTTAAACCTAAAATTGATATGAAATATTTTAATACGATTTTAAAGACAACGATTATAGTGGCATATTTTGTTCTCGCGGCAATTCCTGTCTGCGCCCAAGACCTATTGGCGCGTCAGGCTCCTGTTGACCGCAAGATGCGAGCTCTTGATACACTTGCTTTGAAGAGTGTAACCGAGAGAGAGCAAATGGAATCGCCAGCAGCACAACTATATGAAGATTGGAACAACCAGTATGCTCATAAAGCTACCGAGTTGCCCGACTCTTTCCGAATAGATCTCCGACACTTCTGCATGCCAACTCCAAGTAGAGTAGTTACAAGTAACTTCGGTGCACGTTGGGGACGCACTCATAAAGGACTTGATATCAAGGTATATATCGGCGACACTATCCGCGCTGCCTTCTCAGGAAAAGTTAGAATAGTACGCTACGAAGGCAGAGGATACGGAAAATATATCGTTATCCGTCATAACAACGGTTTGGAAACAATTTACGGACACCTCTCTAAACAGATTGTAACCGAAAACCAAATAGTACGTGCTGGCGACCCTATTGGTCTCGGTGGAAACACAGGTCGAAGCACAGGTTCACATCTACATTTTGAAACACGTCTTTGTGGTGTTGCCTTAAATCCAGCGCTATTGTTCGATTTCCGTAACCAGGATGTTACAGGAAACTTCTATACTTTCAAGAAAGAAACCTATGATGATGAGTCACGACTTGCAACTGCAGAGCGTGGTAAGGTAGGTAATGGTGGTTACACCCGTGATCTTGTTCAGGGTGGCACACCAGGACATAGCAAGAGTGCTAATTTCAATTCAAGCAACGAAGAAATCCTTTATCATAAGGTTAAGAAAGGCGAAACCCTCTATTCAATTGCAGAGCAGAGAGGTGTTAGCGTAGAGATGATTTGCCGTTTGAACCATATCACCAGACGTTCAAAGGTTCGCCCAGGTCAAATCCTCAGATATTCATAAGCAAGACTATCCGATAAAAAGTTTTATACATTGCCCGGAAGTTGGTTAGCTCCAGCTTTTGGGCTTTTTTTTGCAAATAGAACAAAATTATCGCCATTATCAAAAAATGATAATCAAAAAATGATAATCAGTATTTGTAATCCCGAAAACACACAGAAACACGAAAAAAAATCCGAAAAGACAAAACCTAAAATTTATGAGAAAAGTCTTGGCTGTACATTGCTTTTTTACATTTTTAGTGGCATAATATAACAATTATCCAAAACTATTTGTATCTTTGAAACGTAATACTAATAATTGTATAAAAACAATGGTATCAGCAGCATACAAGAACAGAACTCGTGAGGAAATAATCGCAGCTTTCCGTGAGTCTATCCGCCGCAAGCATGAGTGGCAAGAGCGGGCAGAAGAGGAAATTAAGAAGATTCGTCAAGAGCGCCTCTAATCACATGTTTTTTGTATCTTTGCTCACAAACAATAAACTCATAACATTATGACGGCTATTACTATAAACATTCCAAATAATAAGGTTAGCTTCTTTAAGAAGTTGATGGCTGAGATGGGGTGGACTTATGAAGTCAAAGAGAAGAGTAATAAAAAAGCTCGTCTTTATGATCCTGAGTCTGGTGAGAATCTAAATGATAAGACTATGAAAGCCATAGAAGATGTGCGTAGTGGTAAAGAACCTGTGTACGACATAAAATCTATGGACGAATTTAAATCATGGTGTGAAGCCCTCTAATGTATGGTAAAGTAGACACAGAAATACGTATAATATCATTGTATCTTACTGGCACTCATTCTGATATTTTTGGAAAGGGAAAGAAAATGATTGAAGAAGATTTGAAAAAAAATATTCTGCAACAAGTATATAACAATTTTGTCAATTCGTTAGGTTACAATGGTTGTTCTGCATATAACTTGTACTACGATTGTACTCAAGATGAATTACTTCAATGCTTAATTGAACTGATTAAAGAAGGGGGAATTGAAATAATAACAGGAGATGTTGGCAACACACATATCAAATCGTATGATGCAGAATCAATAGAAAAGCAAATAACACTACTTCCTTCGCTTTCGCCTTTTGATTATTGTATTTATCCAACGGAAAGGTTTCTTGAAAACAAACGTGATGTGTCAAGTTTTAACGATAGACCTTTCTCGAAAATGTTAGCATTAGGAAAACCGCAATTGAGATGTCGATTTTTTAATATTGATATTTTACATCATTATGCTATTGACCCACGTTACGACTATAAGTTTCGAGATTATTTTGGTTCAATTTACGCATATAACACTGTCGATGATTCTGAAGATATTTACCTGAGTACGTTTAGTATAGGACGCAATGGTGACGATTATGTTGTTGCTGTGTTTTTGAGAGATTTAAATTTTCTCCCTGCTGTAGCTCAACAAAAATGGTATTCTAAAATGATTGTTGATTCATCTGAATGTAAGGTCTTGAAGAACTTTATTGAAAATCAATTGTTAGGAAGCTGGTGTTTTCCAAGAACTGTTTTTAGAGCCATTATCGAAGAGATTGAAAACTTATATGTGTTGACAAATCATATATGGGGGAAGCCGATTGTCTCAAATTATTTTCATCGTGAAGATGAAAGATTAAGAAATTTTGAGATGCTTTTGCTTCCAACAAGTGCGAATTTGGATGATTTTTGCAGACAATTAGAAGTTATCACAGTAGGAAACCTGAACAAAACTTTTTTTGGTTTGGACGAATTTGGACTTGACTTATTTTCATATACACAGGATGGCGATTGCCGAATAAAACAACCAAAAGGAACATTGCAATTATTTAAGGAGTGGTTGCAAATAATAAAGCCAGAAAGTGTGAAGGAAATACATGGGGTATTGAATAGCGTTAGAGCAACAAGAAGCAAAGGAGGAGCGCATAATCTTTTGAAATTGCAATACTCAAAAGATTATTACACTGAACAATTTGACATATCAGGTAAAGTGTTTAACGCATTAAACGTTTTGAGAAGAATTATTCAGACTCACCCTCGGGCAAAAGGAGTCGCTATTCCACATGATTCAAATTACTACGTAGAAATATAAATAATCTTTTCAAGATTGACAACATAACGAATTACCCCACTGATTTTCAGCATTAATGCCGATTATCAGTGGGGTAATTGTTCCCAAAATGAGACCAGAAATTCTTCTTCCACTAAAATAATAAGAATAACTTACAACAAAGCGGGGAATAATTAAAAGTAAACATTGAGTAAACATAGGGGTGACACAATTACAATCTATTGTAAGTATAATATATAGAGGGGATGAGCGAATTGTGAATTTCATGATTTGTGCCAAAGCTTGGAAGTTATTGAACTATTTTGTATGAAATAGATAAATATGTGGAAGCAGACTACTCGTTAGCCTTTACTACTGATGAAATAACCAATTATTAAACTTTTATCTTTATGGAAAACAGAATCATGAATGATGCTGCAACTATGGTTGCTGCAAATCCTGATCTCATGCAGATTGAGGAGTTTTTTGAACAGAACTATTTGTTCCGTAACAATGTGTTGAACGGCAGATACGAGGTTACTCGTGTCGGTCAGAATCCTCTTGTGTGGCAACACCTCACCAATGAACGATGGAACTCTATCGTGTGGAACCTTGAGATGGCGTTGCCTGATGTGAAATCGTTGAAGAAGTATGCCGAGATGTATGTTTACTCTGAGCACACAGCTCATAGACAACACGTTTGAGATAAACCACGAACAGCTATATGCCCAGATTCTGAGCGAGATAAACACAGGCAAGCCTTGCTACTTCAATCGTGAAGAAGCAATCAAGATTCAAGAAGCCAACCAGCCATACCAGCAAACCATTGATTTCGCAACTATGACAGAGGCTTGCTTTCGCAAGCCAAAGAAAGGAGAGGAGGTGAAGGCGTTTTCTATGTTAGAAATCATGGATGAGTTATATGCTCATTATCCAATGATAACATTTAGTCATAAAAATAAAGTTGACATAGGTATAACCTTACATTCACTTGGTTTTCAGAGCAAGCATACAAAACATGGTAATGTTNTATTTTGCTGTTCCACGCTGCTTAAAGGCTGCATAGACGTTTAAAATAAAAATGTTTGTAACCAATTTCACCCCTACGGGTGTTATACCCTGAATATCAATGCTTTAAGTGTAAAATCCATCTTCANCCCTAACTTCACCTCATCTTCACCCTCAAAAAGCGTTTTAAACAGCTGTAAAAAGGGCATGAGAACATAACAATAGAGGTGAAGATGGGGTGAAGATGTGGTGAAGTAGAAAAAACTGACTTAACCCTCTGAATATCATAACGTTTAAACGAAAGGGGTGAAGTTGAAAAAGAAAAGTTGAAAAAAAATGCACGCGTAAATTCTTTTCAAACTGCTCTTATTTTTCCTTAGTTAGCCAATTTTTATTCTCTGCCCAGAGAAAATTTTCTGCCTGCCCAGAAACCTTTAATTTTGCTTTTTACTACTTCGAAACAGAATCCCATATTTGTAAATGGTTTTCATTGCTCAAACATACTAAGACCAATATAGACGCATCTAAGACTCATCTCGAAGGAATAGCGAAGGCTCATCCCAAGATGAATGTAAAGAATAGAGAAAAGAATTTTTATTTAGCAATGCACGTATTACGTGCATTGCGCAATTTATCGTATGAACAGCATTTCGCGATACTTAGGCAGAGTCCAGAGCTCGTCGCTGACGATGAGTTCAAGCTTGTCAATCTGATAGCGTATAGTTTCCATTTTTGGAGCTATGTTATCGTGATATGCAACTGCTTTCTCACGTGCATTCTCGATGCGGTTAGCCACTTTGCGAGCCTCTATGAGTTCTTCTACACCACGCTCGATGGTTTCTGTGCGCTCTGCAATCTCACGAATGATGGTGAGGTTGCGCTCGGTGAGCTTGTGACCTTCCTCGCGACCGAAAATCTCCATCATGTTTACCACGTTCTTAGCCAGCTGACTCTGGTAGTGGGTGGCTACAGGGATGATGTGGTTCATGGCGAGGTCGCCCATTACACGTGCTTCAATCTGTATTTTCTTGGTGTAGGTTTCCCATTTCACTTCGTTGCGTGCCTTGAGCTCGTTCTCGTGCATTACGTTTTCGTTTTCGAACATCTTAATGCTGTCGGCATCAAGGTAGCGGTCGAAACATACAGGGCAGCTTGCTTCGCAGTCGAGACCACGTTTTGCAGCTTCTTCCTTCCACTCATCGCTGTAACCGTTGCCGTCGAAACGTATTGGTCGGCAGGTCTTGATATCTTCGCGGATGATGTCGATGATGGCATCGGTTTGATCTTCGCCTTTTGCTATGAGTGCATCGACACGTTTCTTGAAGTTGTTGAGAGCCTCGGCAACGGCTGTGTTCAACACAATCATTGCTGCTGCACAGTTAGCCTCTGAACCTACAGCACGGAACTCAAAGCGGTTTCCGGTGAAGGCGAATGGTGATGTGCGGTTGCGGTCGGTGTTGTCGATAGTGAGTTCAGGAATCTCAGGAATGTCGAGCTTGCGCATTTTCTTTCCTTCGAGCTTGAAGAGATCTTCCTTGTCGGCTTTCTCGATGTGGTCGAGAAGATCGGAGAGCTGACGACCGAGGAAGCTTGAGATGATGGCAGGAGGTGCCTCGTTGGCGCCCAGACGATGGTCGTTGGTGGCACTCATTACAGATGCTTTGAGCAAACCGTTGTGCTTATATACGCCCATGAGTGTTTCAACGATGAACACTACGAAACGCAGGTTGTCTTCAGGGGTGCGACCGCTCTTGTGAAGGAGTATGCCAGTGTCGGTGGTAAGGCTCCAGTTGTTATGCTTACCCGAACCGTTGATGCCATCGAAAGGTTTTTCGTGAAGAAGAACCTGGAAGCCATGCTTGCGTGCTACTTTCTTCATGAGCGACATGAGAAGCATATTGTGATCGACAGCAAGGTTGCACTCTTCGAAGATTGGTGCAAGCTCAAACTGTCCTGGTGCAACTTCGTTGTGGCGGGTTTTGCATGGAACACCAAGTTCGAGAGCTTGTATTTCGAGTTCTTTCATGAATGCCTGCACACGTTCTGGTATTGTTCCGAAATAGTGGTCGTCCATCTGCTGGTCTTTAGCAGAGTCGTGTCCCATGAGGGTGCGACCAGTGAGCATAAGGTCGGGACGTGCCGAATAGAGGTCTTCGTCAACAAGGAAATATTCCTGTTCCCAACCAAGGTTGGCACTAACCTTCTTTACATCGGGGTTGAAGTAATGGCACACCTCAGTAGCAGCCACGTTTACTGCATGCAGAGAGCGCAGCAGTGGAGCCTTGTAGTCGAGGGCTTCACCTGTGTAAGAGATGAAGATGGTAGGGATACATAGAGTGTCGTCGATGATGAACACCGGACTTGTTGGGTCCCAGGCAGAATATCCGCGTGCCTCGAAGGTGTTACGGATACCACCGTTAGGGAAGCTTGACGCATCAGGTTCCTGCTGAACCAGCAGTTTGCCGTCAAACTGTTCAATCATGCCTCCCTTGCCGTCGTGCTCTACAAAGGCATCGTGTTTCTCGGCAGTACCTTCTGTAAGAGGCTGAAACCAGTGTGTGTAGTGTGTAACTCCGTTTTCCATAGCCCATTGCTTCATACCGCTTGCCACGGCATCAGCAATAGAACGGTCGAGACGTGCTCCGTTATCAATCACATTCACCAGTTCGGCATAAATATCTGCAGGGAGATATTTATACATTTTTTGACGGTTGAACACATACTTTGCAAAATACTCAGAGGGGCGCTCCTTTGGAGTGTCAACAATTAGTGGACGCTTCTTGAACGCTTCTGCTACAACCTCAAATCTTAAGTTTGCCATTATCTATTTCTTTTATTATGTTTGTTTTCTCTTCACCCAAGGGCATATGCCCCTATAAACGCAAAAAACTCTCGCAGACACGATGTGTTGCGGGAGTCTTATATTTTTATTGCTTCGCTCTGAAGCAACGTCCTTCTGCAAAATATTCAAAGCCAGCGTCGTTTAGTTTGGCTTCGACCTTAGCAGGCTCGACGCCGAAAGCATAACATAGCTGGTTGAAATTGTCGAACTCCTCATCTCGAAGGAGCATATTAATCGCACTATACAGTATATTTGGATCGTTTGGAAGTCTGTCCATGATCTTTTATTATTTTCGTGCAAAAGTACAAAAAAAAATGTGGAATGTGAAATGTGGAATGTGAAATTCTTCGCACGAAGTGCGATTAATGATTAATAATTACTCATTATACATTCCAAATACCACATTCTACATATATCCCAGCCAGCGCAGGATATCGTTGAGGTTGGCTACAACCATGAGCAGTACCAAAATGCCAATACCAATGTATTCAGCCCATATAAGGAATTTCTCAGATGGTTTTCTGCCTGTTATCATTTCATAGATAAGGAACAGTACATGACCACCGTCGAGGGCTGGGATAGGAAGAATGTTCATGAATGCAAGGATGATGCTGAGCAGAGCTGTCATCTTCCAGAACATATACCAGTCAAATTCGGCAGGGAACAGACTGCCGATAGAGCCAAAGCCTCCGAGTGATTTAGCTCCATCTTTTGAAGCAACGTATTTCATGTCGCTGACATAGCCCTTCAACACGTTCCAGCCATAGTTGATACCAGCAGGAATGCTCTCAAGCAAACTGTATTCGATGTGAACAGGTTTGTAAATCTCCATGATGTTAGGGAACACCACCTCGAGTTTCAAATCGTTAGAAAGCAAGGCTTTTGCTGTGTGCACCTCGCCGTTAGCTTTTGACTGCCATGTGATAGCTGCTGTGCGAATCTTAATGCTGTCCTTACGGGTTACCGCACCTGTCATGGCATCTTCAAGTTTGCTCAGCTCGTTCATGAAATCGTTGGCAGAGTCAACTTTCTTTCCGTTGATGGCAAGCAAACGGTCGCCTTTTCTTATACCTATCTTATATGCAGGACCTTTTTCAATAATGCTGTCAACATCAGCATTGAGGAATGGACGGCAGAACATTGGTGATGATTTCAACATGTTGAGCAGGTTGATGTCGCCAGGCAGGTTGATGCTCATTGGTTTGCCATTGCGGATGATGTCAACACGCTTTGCCTTTGACAGATCGCGGAAGAGGTCGGCATTGAAATCCTTGAATGTGCCGTTGTCGGTTCCTACAAGGATGTCGCGGTCTTTAAAACCATAGGCTTTTGCCTCTTTGTTGAATTTCATACCCTGCTTCATGTCTTTTACCTGAACATAGGTTTCGCCCCATGTGAACATAATCATGCAGTAGAGGAAGAGTGCAAAGATGAAATTCACAGTAACACCACCAATCATGATGAGCAGGCGCTGCCATGCTGGTTTTACGCGGAATTCCCATGGCTGAGCAGGTTGTTTCATCTGTTCGGTGTCCATGCTTTCGTCAATCATACCCGAAATTTTGCAGTATCCACCAAGTGGAAGCCAACCAACACCGTATTCGGTGTCGCTGTTCTTTGGCTTGAAACTAAAAAGTTTTCCTGTCCATTTGCCAATTCCAAGGTCAAAGAAGATATAGAATTTCTCGACTCTCACTCCAAAGAGTTTGGCGAAAAACATGTGTCCGCCTTCATGAAGCAAGACGAGTAAAGAGATTGCCAGTATGAACTGAAGCAGTCTGATTAAAAATACTTCCATTTTTTATTTTAGTTTTATAATTCTACTTTAACATATTGAACTTATCTCGCATTTAATCTTTATCTCTAAAATAGAGATTTTATTTTTTATCTCGAATTAGAGAATTTGAGAAACGAAGTTCGACGGCCGAAGGGAAAGTCAATTTTTGGCTTGTGCCTTAGTTCTCATCAACTCATCTTAACAATTTAATTCTCTAATTCTCTAATTCTCTAATTCGAGACCTCAAAAATTGAGTTCGAAAAGATTTCTATTCGAGAAAAATTGAGTTCGAAATATCTACGAGTTTTGTGCTACAAGTTCTGACGCTATGCGACGAGCTTCCTTATCTGTTTGGAGATAAACATCAAGGTCGGGATTCTTGTCGAAAGCCGTTTTCTGCATGGTTTGTTCTATAATCTCTGCCATACCGAGGAAGCTGCATTGATTCTTTCTGAATGCAAGGTTGGCAACCTCGTTGGCTGCATTAAGGATACATGGCATGTTGCCTCCCTTGTTGATGGCCTCGTATGCCAATGCCAAGCACTTGAACTTGTTTACATCGGGTTCGAAGAACTCTAACTTCTGTGCTTTGAAGAAATCAAGACGCTCGCCCTTGAGAGTTAAGCGCTGTGGGAAAGAGAAGGCATACTGAATAGGTAGGCGCATATCTGGCACACCCAATTGAGCCTTTACTGCTCCGTCCATGAACTGAACACCACTATGAACAATTGACTGTGGATGAATGAGTACCTGAATCTTGTCGGCTGGTACACCGAAAAGCCATTTTGCTTCCATCACCTCAAAACCCTTGTTCATTAGTGAAGCAGAGTCGATGGTTATCTTTGCACCCATGTCCCATGTGGGATGTTTCAGGGCGTCGGCAGCTGTAACTGTTTTGAGCTGTTCGTGTGTGTAGTTGCGGAAAGGACCGCCTGAACAGGTGAGCAGAATCTTGTCAACCTCGTTCATGTTTTCGCCTACAAGACTCTGGAAGATGGCACTATGCTCAGAGTCAACAGGAAGCATATCTACATGATACTGCTGAACAAGGTTAAGGATGAGCTCGCCGGCAACAACAAGAGTTTCCTTGTTGGCAAGACAAATCTTTTTGCCAGCCTTTATGGCATTGATTGTTGGTACAAGACCAGAGAATCCCACCATTGAAGCCAAAACCATGTCGATAGGTTCAGCCTGCACAATTTCTTCAAGAGCCTGTCGGCCGGCATACACCTTTATGTCGGGTTCATCAACGAGCAGCTGTTGCAGTTCTTCATAGTGTTCTTCGTTGGCAATGACAACAGCTGCAGGCTTGAATTTGTGTGCCTGTTCGGCAAGTTTCTGCACGCTGTTGTTGGCTGTGAGGCAGTACACTTCGTAGAGGTCGCTATGCTGCTCAATAACATCGAGAGCCTGAGTGCCTATGCTGCCTGTACTGCCAAGAATACATATTTGTTTTTTCTTTATTTCTTCTTTCATTATTACTATCGTTTAGTCAAGGTTCATAAGACCATCGGGAAGATCGTAGTCTATTCTCTTAGCCTTCACATCAATGCCTTTGATAAGAGCTTCGTTGGCAGGGATAAGAGCTTCGCTGCCATCGGGAGTTTCAATCTCAAAGAGAATGTTGATGGTAGAGTCGTCAACAGCCTGTATTGTCCCCAAGAACTTATCGGTGTTTATGTCGTGCAGAGCAAATCCAATGATTTGTGCCCATGAAACATTCTCTTCGTCTCTGTCGGCAAGCTCACGAGGGAAATACACGTCGAGACCTGTAAGATTGGCTGCCTTCTCCTGTGAGTCGATACCTTCAAGAATCATCAGGGCTGTTTCATCGTTCTTGAAACGATATTCTTCCATAAAGAAAGGTACGAGTATTCCGTCGATATCAAGAATGATATAGTCGGCATCTTGACGGTCAAAGATATCATCGTCGAAGTTGAAACTTATCTCGCCCTTCACTCCATGAGGCTTACCTAATCTGCCAATCTTGTAAACGTCTTCTCTTCTTATCATATTTAATCTTATGACTGTTTGCGTTTAATTATAGTTAGTCGTCAACACGCTTGATACAAGCTCCGAGGCTATTTAAACGATGTTCAATATCCTCGTAACCGCGGTCAATCTGAGCAATGTTGGCAATGCGACTTGTGCCGTTGGCACTCATGGCAGCAATGAGCAAAGCTATACCCGCGCGGATATCAGGACTTGTCATGCGGCCTGCACGCAGAGTGATGTTTCTGTCGTGTCCAACAACCACAGCTCGATGAGGGTCGCAAAGAATAATCTGTGCACCCATATCAATGAGCTTGTCGGTGAAGAACAAGCGACTTTCAAACATTTTCTGGTGAATGAGCACTGTGCCACGAGCCTGTGTTGCAACAACGAGCAACACCGAAAGAAGGTCAGGAGTGAGTCCTGGCCAAGGTGCATCGGCAAGTGTCATGATAGTGCCGTCGATAAATGAATCGACAACATAGTGTTCTTGTTTTGGAATGAAAAGGTCGTCGCCTTCAGCTTCTATTTTTACACCTAAACGGCGGAAAGCATCGGGGATGATACCTAAATTTTTGAGCGATACATTCTTTATGCGAATGCCATCGCCAATCATAGCGGCCATACCAATGAATGAGCCAACCTCAATCATGTCGGGAAGGATGGTGTGCTCTGCTCCATGCAGCTTTTCTACACCTTCGATGGTGAGCAGGTTGCTGCCTATGCCTGTGATGTTTGCGCCCATAGAGTTGAGCAGTTTGCAAAGCTGTTGCAGATAAGGTTCGCAGGCTGCATTGTATATTGTTGTGGTGCCTTTGGCGCATACTGCAGCCATAACGATGTTGGCAGTACCCGTTACTGAAGCTTCATCAAGAAGCATGTAGCAGCCGTTGAGCTGTTGAGCCTTTATTTGGAAAACATCACGTTCCTCGTCTTTTACGAAATGAGCTCCAAGATTCTTGAAGCCAAGGAAATGAGTGTCGAGACGGCGGCGACCAATCTTGTCGCCTCCTGGTTTGGCTACTGTAGCCTTGCCGAAACGTCCCAGCAACGGACCAATCATTAGTACACTACCACGTAGGGCAGAGCATTTCTTAACAAACTCAATGCTGTCAAGATAGTCGAGATTGAGTTCATCGCTTTGGAATGTGTAGTCGTTACGTGAGTTGCGGGTTACCTTAACCCCTGTGTCGGCCAAGAGTTTTATGAGGTTGTTGACATCAAGAATATCAGGAATGTTCTTTATGCGTACAGGTTCGTTGGTGAGCAATGTTGCACAGATAACCTGCAGAGCTTCGTTCTTTGCACCTTGTGGTGTGATGGTTCCCTTTAGGTGATGTCCGCCTTCTATGATAAATGATTCCATAGACAATTATTTCTTTTTGCGTTTGCCTCCGTTGTTATTCTGCAGAGTCTCACGCTCATTTATCTTTTCAAAAACAAAACTGTCGAGGTCGAGCTGCACTTTGCCATTTGTGAAACGTGCTAAGTCGCTGGCCACTTTCTCGTCGGCTGATGAACCATGACTCCATTGTAGAAGGTCGCGCTTCATCTGATTGGCTGTGAGGCGAATCAGTTCGTCGCGTTCTTCGCCATCAGGCATGGTTTCCAACTGTTTGAATAGTTCAAAGACCATATTGCCATAGTGTTTTACGGGAATGCGCTTCATAGGGTATTCTATGGGTTCTGGCTTTGTTGCCATTTTGAGAGCACCACTAACATCGAAAGGAAAGTCAATGTCAAGTTGAAAATTACTCATAATGGCGAGATGATCCCAAAGGCGCTGCTCGTAATCTTCAGTAGCACGGTTCTGGGGGTACATGCGGTCCATGATAGCAACGATGGCTTCTGCGCACTTCTGACGTTCTTCCTTGTCTTTCAGCGCAACGCAGTAGTCAACCATATTCTGAATCTCACGTCCGTATTCCGGAAGTATGAGTTTCTCGCGCTGTGTATTGTAGTCTAATCCTTCAATGTTCATATTTCTTATTTTTCTATTTCGAGTAAAGGCTTGGATTTCTTAGCAACAAAGTCTTTTAGATAGAAAGGCACAAAGTATGCCACATCTTCATACTTCTCAATGGCGATGCGCTTTTCAGCCAATGGGAACATATATTTTGCTAAAGCATCAATGTTGTCGATGAAGTGTGCATTTGGGTGATTGATCACCTCTTTGCATTTCTTGGCTCCGTCGCCAAAGAAATATACAGGTGCCTTGTCGAGATACTCTTTGTAGGTGTCGGCATCAACGATGTCAGCCTGTATAGGGCGCACTTCCTTGAGTGCTTGTGTGAACACCTGTGCATAGACCTCCATGCGGCGGGCATCGAGCATTGGAACGAGAAGCGCATTTTCTTCCTTTACCATTTCACGAAGCAACACGGGAACACAAAGCAGTTCAAGAGTAGGAACAGCAATGAGTTTCACATCACGACCATAGGCTACACCCTTTGCCATAGATGTTCCAATGCGCAAACCAGTGTATGAACCTGGACCGCAGCTAACCGCCACAGCGTCAAGCGGAATGGCATGGTTGTCCATAAATGAGAGAGCCTCGTCAATGAAGGTTCCAAGTTGTTCATTGTGATGAGGACCGCCGCTATGGTCCTCCTTGTTGAAGATGCATTCGGCGTCATTACTTACTGCAACAGAGCACACGTTTGTACTCGTTTCAATGTTCAATATACACGACATAATAATTAATCTATTCTAAATAACATGCAAATTTACTCTTTTTTCCCGCAATTTTCGTACTTTTGCAGAAATTTAACGTGAAGAAACCATGATACAGTCAATGACGGGCTACGGAAAAGCAGTAGTAGCTTACAATGAAAAGAAAATTAATGTTGAGATTAAGTCATTAAACAGTAAGACTCTTGATCTCTCAACACGTATCGCTCCGCTCTATCGCGAGAAGGAGATGGAAATTCGCCAGTATGTGGCTAAACAGCTGGATCGAGGCAAGGTTGACTTCTCTATTTGGATAGAGAAGGATGTTGTTGCTGAGGCTTCACCTATCAATAGTGATATTGTAAAGAAATATTTTGAACAGATAAAGGCCATTTCAGAAGCGACAGGAATTCCAGAGCCAGAAAACTGGTTTGAAACTCTTCTTCGTTTGCCAGATGTGACAACAAAGACTGATGTTGAGGAACTCACCGACGAGGAGTGGGCTGCAGCTACTCAGGCTATTGATGAGGCTGTGAGCAATCTTAAGGCTTTCCGTCGTCAGGAAGGTGCTGCCTTGCAGAAGAAGTTTGAGGAAAAGATTGATAATATCGCTAATCTTCTTGCAAGTATTGAGCCTTACGAGAAGAGTCGTGTTCCAAAGATTCGTGAACAGATTATCAAGGGACTTGAGGCTATTCCTGAAGTTGAGTACGACAAGAATCGTCTTGAGCAAGAACTTATTTATTATATCGAGAAACTTGATATCAGCGAAGAGAAACAGCGTCTTGCTAATCACTTGAAGTATTTCCGCGATACAATGAACGAGGAGGGGCCTTTAGGCAAGAAACTTGGTTTTATTGCTCAGGAAATGGGTCGTGAAATCAACACTACAGGTTCTAAGAGTAATCAGGCAGAAATGCAGAACATTGTGGTGAAGATGAAGGACGAGCTTGAGCAGATTAAGGAGCAAGTGTTGAATGCGCTTTAACCTCCCCCGACCCCTCCAAGAGGAGGGGAGGACCAGGCGGGATGTGGGCTCTTGGAGATTTTTTATAAAGACCATGTAGATTGATATTTGTCATTATGGAGGAAGATGATAAAGGTAGAAAGGAAATTGGGCATACGATATATGGAAAATATGGGTATGAGACCAATGGAGATGGTACTTTCAATCTGTTGAAAAGAAATGCAAAGAGCAATCGTAGATACCCAACAACCGCGGAGGCTATGCTTTGGGAAAATGTTAGAGGCCAAGCGCTTGGAGTGCGTTTTCGTCGTCAACATCAAATAGGTAGTTATATTGCTGATTTTGTTTGTTTAAAGTATAATCTTGTTGTTGAAGTTGATGGAGGTTATCATTATTTTGGCAACCAGATTATATCTGATGAGATAAGGACAAAATATTTAGAATCCCAAGGTTTTACTGTTATAAGATTTGATAATAATGAAGTATTGCAGGATATAGAAGGTGTAATCGCAAAAATAAAACGCAAAATGGAAGAACAAAATAATAATTCGTCAGGCACCCCCCTCCTTGGGAGGGGTCGGGGGAGGTTAATAATCTTCTCTGCACCATCAGGTTCGGGCAAGAGCACTATTGTGCAGTATTTGATGAAAGAGCATCCTGAGTTGAACTTAGCATTCTCTATCAGTTGCACAAGTCGAGCGCCTCGTGGTACAGAACAGAATGGTGTTGAATATTTTTTCCTTACTCCTGAAGAATTTAGACAGAAGATAGAAAACGATGAGTTTCTTGAGTATGAAGAGGTGTACGAAAATCGTTTCTATGGTACATTGAAGAGTCAGGTTGACAACCAGACAGCCAAGGGAGAAAATGTTGTTTTCGACGTAGATGTGAAAGGTGGTTGCAACATAAAGAAATTCTATGGTGACGAGGCTTTGAGTATTTTTATTCAGCCACCATCGGTTGAGGAATTGCGTAGGCGACTTGTTGGTCGTGCTACAGATGCGCCCGAGGTTATAGAACAGCGATTGGCAAAGGCAGAATACGAATTGACTTTTGCTGACCAGTTTGATCATGTTGTTGTTAACGACAATTTGGCTGAGGCTGAAGCAGAGACCTTGAAACTTGTTGAAGAGTTTCTCGCAAAATAAAGATATTTAGTATTGTTATTTAAAGTGGGCTGTTTTGTATTCAAAAGTGGCCCACTTTGCAGTATAAATAAGCTAAGTTTGCATTGCAAAATCACTCGCTTTATTATCAGGCAAGTTTTGAATGATGGAAGATAAAAAGTTGACAGGTATTTTTGGTGGTTCGTTTAATCCTATTCATACAGGGCATATTGAACTTGCAAGACAATTACTTAAAAAATTGTCTTTGAGGGAGATATGGTTTGTTGTTTCGCCTCTAAACCCTTTTAAGAAAGCTTCTGCAGATTTGCTTGATGATGAAAAACGTTTACTAATGACGCAGATGGCTTTGGAGGATGAACCTGATATGCTGGCGTGCGATTACGAATTTCATCTTCCTCGTCCTTCCTATATGCTCCACACCTTGCAACATCTGTCAGTTGATTATCCCGACAGGCAGTTTGCGCTTATTATTGGTGCTGATAACTGGTTGGCTTTTGAACGCTGGTTTGGCTATAAGGAAATATTGGAACACTATCCTGTTTTTGTGTACCCTCGTCAAGGTTATGATGTTGATGAGTTAAAAATGCCGACAGGTGTTACCTATGTTGACACTCCACTCTTTAATCTTAGTAGCACCGAGATTAGACAGCTTGTTAAACAGAATGAGTCCCTAAAGGGACTGATACCCGAGAAAATCATTCCTATGGTGAAGGAATATTACGGATAATTTTGTATTTTTGCAGAAAAAAATCTGATGAAGATATTTAAACATATAAATTCTCTTCTTCGTTTGGCGGTAAAGCCACTTAATGAAAATGCGTTTTTTGCTATTATGATGTATGCATTGGGCATTATTTGTGCCCTTTGCACACTGCCTAACACACGTAATGCGCAACTCTACGATAATCTTTTCTACGAACTGTTTTTTGATATCTATATCCTGTGTGCTGTGCTTTCGTGCATCCCTTTGAAAGTGCGCCGTTGGATAAAGATGCTGTTATATATCGTTCTGTATGCAGTAGCACTTGTTGATGTGTTCTGCTTTGTGAAATACGATTCAACACTAAATCCTTCTATCCTGATGTTGGTTGGAGAGACCGACAGTAGGGAGGCTGGTGAATTTCTTACAACAATATTCTCGTCGGATATAATATTCAGTCGTTTGGGTTGGATATTGTTGTTCATGCTTTTGAATATTGCACTTGCCATTTTACCTAAGTACAAGAAACTGCCAAGATTAAGTCTTAATTCAAAGTTGCTTTGTTATGTGGGCATAGTAGTTGTTGGCTTTGTCGTGCTGTGTGGTGTTAATAGCTGGGAGAATAAAGCTGCAACCTACAAGTTGATGACCCGACATTCTATTGGTGAAGTGGAACACACGCTTACAGAGCAGAATCATGCTCAGCTTTATGTGCCTATCTATCGTTTGGTGTTCAGTGTGTATGCCAATAGTCTTGCAGCCAATCAGGTTGACCAGTTGTTGGAAGCCTCGGAAAAAGTAACTGTTGACAGTTGTAGCTATAAGTCGCCAACAATAGTGCTTATTATTGGCGAGAGCTATGCCAAGAACCATTCTCAGCAGTATGGCTACTTTATGGACACAACCCCAAACCAGGTGGCACTTGAGAAAAACGGTGGTCTTGTGAAGTTTGACGATGTTGTTGCATGCTGGAACCTCACAAGTTATGTGTTTAAGAATGTACTTTCTACTCATGTAGTAGGGCAGAGGGGCGAATGGTGTGACTATCCTCTCTTTCCACAGCTTTTCCGTAAGGCAGGATATAAGGTTTCGTTCCTCACCAACCAGTTCCTTTCAAAAGCAAAGGAAGCTGTTTACGACTTTAGTGGAGGTGTATTCCTGAACAATCCACAGTTGAGCAAGGAACAGTTTGATATACGTAACGACAAACTGTATCGCTATGACTCAGAACTGCTTGGCTGCTATGATGAGTTTGTGAAAGAGGGAAAGATAAAGATTTCAAATCAAATAAAGCCCGCTTCAACAATGCAGCAAACAGAGGGAGCTAATCTTGTAATCTTCCATCTGTTGGGGCAGCATGTTACATACAAGACACGCTATCCACGCAACCAGACTCATTTCTGGGCAAGCAGCTATGAGGATAAACGTCCGGAACTATCTGACAAGCAACGTAAGATACTCAGCCAGTATGATAATGCCGTGCTTTATAACGACTCTATCGTGAATCAGATTGTTAAGCGTTTTGAAGACAAGAATGCCATTGTTATCTATATGCCTGATCATGGTGAGGAGTGTTACGAAGAGAATCGTGGCTTTATCTGTCGTAACCATTCGGCTGCTATCGACTGGCCTTTAGCTCATTATGAATTTGAGATTCCTTTCTGGGTGTATTGCTCTCCAAGCTATCGAGCAAGTCATCCGGATATCTATATGCAGATTGTGCAGGCTAAGCACCGTCGTTTTATGACTGATGCCTTGCCACACATGCTTCTTTATCTTGCTGGCATTCATGCCAAGGACTATCACAAGGAATACAACGTTTTAAGTCCTGATTATAATGAGAGTCGTCCTCGTATTCTTAAGAATACTGCCGACTACGATAAAATCAGGGATCAGCATAACATGAAAAAGAAAAAATGATGAACAACGCTCAACTGCTTAGCCGAACCGAGTGCTCTGTGCTCCGTGGTATGGCAATCATTGGAATAGTTCTGCACAACTACTGCCATTGGCTTGGTCCTGTTGTGAAGGAAAACGAATACCAGTATTTTCAGCATAATGTAGATTGGTTCACACAGGTGTTGTTCCATCCCGACAGTATGCTGCCAATGCACATCATCTCGTTCTTCGGTCATTATGGTGTGCCTATATTCCTGTTTCTTAGTGCATACGGATTGGTAAAGAAATACGAGAGTGGACCAACACCTTCTCGTGTGTCGTTTGTGAGCTATCACTTCATGAAGCTTTTTAGAATGATGATAGTGGGCTTTGTGACTTTTACTATGATTGACCAGATGACTCCTGGCGCTCATCATTATCATGTGCTTGACGTTGTGGCTCAGTTAGGATTGTTCAACAATGTGCTTGCAAATCCTGATGATATCATCTGGCCTGGACCTTATTGGTTCTTTGGACTCATGTTGCAGCTATATATTGTTTATCGTGTATTCCTTTATCGCAAGGATTGGAGGTGGATAGTAGGTGCAATAGTTATTTGTTGGTTGATGCAGATCTTCCTTGATCCTGAAGGCGAGACACTTAATCGTGTACGTTATAATTTCATGGGCGGAATGCTTCCTTTTGCACTCGGATTGCTTTATGCCAAATATGGTCGTGATCTTGCCTACGAGCACTATGCTCTTGTAGCAGGATTCTCTTTGTTGCTTATTATCTTCTGCAGCTATAGCTATCAAACATGGTTCTGGGTTCCTGTGTTCATCTGCTCATTCCATATCAGTGTTGTGAAATTTATCTCAAAGGTAAACTGGCTTACAAAGATTCTTGAGTGGATGGGAGCTATCAGCGCAGCTCTGTTTGTATGTCACCCTATCACACGAAAGATATTTATTCCGATAAGTCGCCATGGCGATTACTATGCGGGCTTGTTGCTGTATATCGTTGCAAGTATATGTCTTGCATGGGTGTTCCGTGAGTTTATGAAGCGTTTACCTAATCCCAAGATGAAACAGTAATGATAAAGATAAAAGACATAGAACTGACCAATATCAGCCGTTATCGTGGTGAGCTCATGGGTATGGCGATGATTTTTATCATCCTCTTCCATGTTAGTCTGCCACAAAGCGATATGTTCTTTGGGCTTCGCCGAATGGGTAATATCGGTGTGGATATGTTCTTTTTCCTCAGCGGTATAGGTTTATGGTTCTCGTGGACAAAGAATCCGAGCTGCAAGCATTTCTTCAAGCGTCGTTATCTGCGCATTTATCCTACATGGCTGATTATGGCTTCGCTATACTATATTCCGCGTTTCAGAGGTGGAGATATCATGGCATGGATAGATCTTATTGGTGATATCACCATAAACTGGGATTTCTGGCTTCACGACGAGCTCACCTTCTGGTATATTCCTGCAACGATGATGCTGTATCTGTTTGCTCCAGCCTATATGGAACTCATCAGAAAGCATCCTATATATCGTTGGTTGCCTGTGGTTATGATAATGTGGTGCATCCTTGTGCAGTATGTTACTCCAATCCATAATATTTTCGGGCATATAGAAATATTCTGGAGTCGTGTTCCAATATTCTTTATAGGAATAAACATGGGCGAGATGGTAAGGCGAAAGGATAAACTTGATGGAGCAAGTATTTGGATGATTGTTATTCTATTTGTTGCCACTCTAACATCGAGTATCTTCCTTGAGCAGAATCTTCATGGACGTTTCCCACTCTATGTGGAACGCATGCTTTATATCCCTTTGACCATAACAACAATATTGTTGCTTAATCGTATCTTCCGCCGTACACCAAAATGGTTTAACAACGCTTTTAAGTTTGTTGGTGCACTCAGTTTGGAGTGTTACCTCATTCACATCCATTTTGTGCTCAACTATATTCCAAAGGAATGGACCTATTGGGCTACCTTCCTTATGTGTACTGCAATCACCTTGCCTGCGGCATGGTGTTTAAGCAAGGTGGTAGGAAAGTTAGAAAAGACATTGTCATAAAAACGTGTTATGAACGAGAATGAAATAAATAACCGAAAAGCTATGCAATCAGCAATTGGAAAATGTGAAAAGCTGAATGCAATACTTAAGATATTGCGCCCGGCACAATGGATAAAGAATTTCTTTGTTCTTGCTCCATTAATCTTTGGAGGTGCTCTTTTTCAGCTTAATTCTTTTTGTGCTGGCATTATCACGTTCTTTGCATATAGCTTTGCTGCATCAAGCATATATTGCTTTAATGATATTCATGATGTGGACGACGACAGACGTCATCCAGAGAAGTGTCATCGTCCTATAGCAAGCGGAATGATTAGTGTTTCTCAGGCTTATGGCTTGATGATATTGATGATTGTGCTTTCTATGGCAACTGTGTCCTTGCTTTCTTTTCAGGTGGGAACATTTGTTGCAGAAGGTTCTGTTGCAAAGGTTGCTGGTGTAATCATGTTCTATTGGCTGTTGAATCTTGCTTATTGTGCCAAGCTAAAGCAATATGCTATCATTGATGTTTGTGTTGTAGCCTTTGGTTTTGTGCTTCGCTTGCTGGCAGGCGGTTTTGCAGTTGACATAGTGCTTAGTAAATGGATTGTGTTGATGACATTCCTTATCACTCTTTTCATGAGTTTTGCTAAGAGAAGAGACGATGTGTTGCGTATGGAGGCTACAGGAGAGGCTCCAAGAAAGAACACCATCAGATATAATCTCACGTTTATCAACCAGACAATCACTATTACTGCATCAGTAACCCTGGTGTGCTACATCATGTACACCGTAAGTCCTGAGGTAACAGGAAAGTTCCACACCGATTATCTCTATCTTACAAGTATCTTTGTTCTTGTGGGACTATTGCGTTATATTCAGATTGCTGTTGTTGATAAGAAGAGTGGTAATCCAACAAAGATTATCCTGAAGGATCATTTCACTCAGTTTGTTGTTTTGGCATGGCTTATTGCCTTTATATTGATTATATATGTCTTCTAAATTATATTGTTTCGACTTTGATGGAACAATAACCAGCAAAGATTCTTTGCTGGAGTTTATTAAATACACACATGGCGTAGTAGGGTTTCTGTGTGGATTTCTCTTGTATTCGCCATTATTGATATTGATGAAACTGCATCTTTATCCCAACTACAGGGTAAAGCAGAAGGTGTTTGCACATTTCTATCGTGGAATGAGTATAAGCGAATTCAACAGGAAATGCAAGGCTTTTGCTCAAGACAAGAAGAATATCATTCGTGAGGCAGCAAAAAAGCAGATAAAAGAAGCTAAGAAAGAACAAGCGCAGATATTTATCATTAGTGCAAGTATCGACAACTGGGTGGCACCTTTCTTTGATGAAGAGAGTGATGTTACTGTTCTTGGTACACAGATAGAGGTTAAGGACGGATTGGTGACAGGTCGTTTTCTCACAAAGAACTGTTATGGAGCTGAGAAAGTTGCACGATTGAAGACGGTGCTCACCAAGTCAAGAGACCAGTATGAGATAATAGCCTTTGGCGACAGCCGAGGCGACAAGGAAATGTTGGAATATGCTGATAAAGGATATTATAAACCGTTTAGACGATAGCAAGCGCGAGAAACTGGGTGAGGTTGTGCGTTTTGGTATTGTTGGAGTTGCTGCCGTATTGATTCAGTATGGTGTGTATCTTCTGTTGGTTCAGTTCCTTAATCACAACATCTCTATGACTATTGGATATATCATCAGTTTTATATTCAATTTCATTGCCAGCACTCATTACACTTTCCGGGTTAAGGCTAATGCCAAGCGTGGAGCAGGTTTTGCGTTGAGTCATGTTATAAACTTCTTCATGCAGATAGCAATGCTCAACTTTTTCATCTGGCTTGGGATAAACAAGCAACTGGCTCCTGTGCCCATGTTCTGTGTATGCGTACCAGTGAATTTTCTTTTGGTTAGATTCTTTTTAAAACGATAATATGGCAAATCCATTTTATATCTTTAAGATAAAACGTGAGGAACGCTGGATGGCATTGGTGGCTTTCCTTGCTATCACTGCTCTCAACGTGTTGTGCATAATTAAATATTTCGACAGTTTTTCACGCATCGTTGATAACTACCGAAAACTCTTCGTAAGCATATTCCATATCTCGGGCTTTGATCCTGTAACCTATTGGGTGGTAAGCGATTGGTATCCCAATTACAATATCTACCGTCATCCGCTGTTGCCGTTCTTCATGTATATTCCAAGTAAGATAAATCAAGGCTTGATGATGCTTACAGGAATGAACTGGTCGCAGATAATAGTAGCCGTAATATTGATATTCTGCTCATTCTATGCCTTCATATTCTTCTATCGCATAGTTCGTGAGGTTATAGGCTTGAAGCGTTTTGATGCCACCTTGCTGTCGGCATTCTTTTATAGTTTCTCCTATGTTCTTGTAGCATCAATAGTGCCCGATCATTTCATTATGTCAATGTTTATGCTTTTGCTCACACTCTATGTGGCAGGTAAGAAATTGCAGAAGAACAAACCCTTTACTAAATGGCAAACTATTCTGTTTTTTATTGTTACGGCTGGCATATCATTGAATAATGGAATAAAAATCTTTCTTGCCAACTTCTTTGTTAATGGCAAGAAGTTCTGGCGCCCAGCCAATCTTCTGCTTGCAATAATCCTTCCTGCAATACTCATTTGGGCAGGAGCACGTTTGGAGTGGAAACACTATGCTTGGCCTGGAATAAAAGCACGAAATGAAGTTAAAGCCAAGAAAAACGCCAGTTTGCGTGCCCAGCTTTACAAGGAATATCGTGACACGGTGTCAACAGCCGATTCAGCAGCGATAGAAGCTGGTTTCAAACGCCTGTTGCGCAAGAAGAGATTTGAGAAATACCAGCGTGACCAGAAACAGGTGTGGAATCGTCATTCTGGAAAACCAATCAACAGAACAGAGTTCGGACAATGGACCGATATTACCACCCCACGTATTCCTTCTTTGATAGAAAACACTTTCGGTGAACCAATACAGCTTCATCAAGACTATCTGTTGCAGGATGTGTTGCGCAATCGCCCCGTTATTGTTAACTACCGATGGGTTGGCTCCTATGTTGTTGAAGCCCTTATCATGCTGTTCTTTGTTCTTGGCGTATGGTGTGGACGACGAAGCCGACTGCTATGGCTTGGTTTAAGTTTCCTTGCATTTGATATGCTTATTCACCTCGCTTTAGGCTTTGGCATCAACGAGATATACATCATGAGTCCTCATTATCTCTTTGCAATACCATTGGCAATAGCCTTCCTGGTGAAAGCAATCAGAAATAAAGCTCGTGTAGCTGTAATTATAAGCCTAATGACAATAACGTTATATCTCTATGTATATAACGGCAGTCTGCTGGTTAGTTATTTGCTGATGTAAAAGTCTTGTGGCGTATTTGAAAAATATTTATTAATTGCGCCTTGTTCTATTCTTTGTGCAAAACGAGGAGTTACTCCTCAAAATTGTTGTATAGCCAGCTTATTACCAGCATATAGCCAGCTTATAGGCAGCATATTGCCTCCTTCCATGTTCAGTTGCTCTTCAGAAAAAGTACAGTTACTCTACAGTATATGTCCAGTGTATCACTGGACAAGTACTGGACATGTACTGGACAAATACTGGAGAAGTACTGGACATATGCACTGCCTGTATGCTGGCAATATGCTGCCTGAAAGGAGGCAATAAACAGAATAAACCGCTATCGAATATTGTTTGAATATAGAAAAATCCGTGTAATTATCGTTAATATAACATTAATCTCAAATCTATCGAATTAATAACTTTGAACTTTGAGTTTTGAGTATTGAAGTTTTTCTGCAAGAAACTCAAGCAAGTTGGTTAGCCCAAGAAAGATTTAAATATTCAAATAATGAAAGATGAAAAAAATTAAAGCGCTTTGTGCTTCTCTTTATCATTTATCATTTATCCTTTAGCAATGCTCTGCATTGCACAGATTTATCATTTGTCAACCAACGGTCACTGACTGAGCGTTTGCTGTCAGCGTAGCTGGTGTAAACATAAAGGCGAAGGAAGGAGTTCCTCTGACCATCGGAAAGAAATTTTCATTTAGCAATGCTCTGCATTGCACAGATTTATCATTTATCATTTCTCATTTATCCTTTAGCGAAGCTCTGCTTCGCGCCTAATACCCTTCCCCAATCTCTGTTGCACGAATAGCAATGGTATAGCGGACTACTCTCCCTAATGATGCAGCCTCGTGATATAACCCTCCTATCAGGTTTAGGGACTTTACGCTCAACTAAATTTCCATTCTTGTCATAAATGAATTTTGGCATTGGATAGCCATAAGTGTATTTTGCAACATCACGACTGTGACAATATGGGCACTCTCCGCCAACACTATAGTTATCATATTCTCCGCTCTGTTGAGGCTGTTCCTCAATACACCAATGGTCTTTAGGTGTTTCGTTCCTTTTGTGCTTTTTTCTTAGACACAAATAGATAACAACGCCCATCAAAGCCACTACAAGAATTATCACCGCAATAGTTATCATACTCATGAAATGTTTTTTTCAATTATAGGTTATTGCACAAAGATACAAAAACCTTAAATAACTCGCAAGAATTGGCACACGACTTTGAGGTTTGAAGTTTGAGGTTTGAACATTGAACTTTTTCAGGGTCACTCGCAAAAGCCTGTGTTGAGATTTAGAAGAAAACCCTAACGAAATAATTGCATGCTTATTCTGATTAGGTTTTCTCGGTTTTTCTTCATAATTACTCAAGCAAGAGACGCAATCAGTTGGTTAGCCCAAGAAAGATTTAAATATTGAAAGAATGAAAGAATGAAAGATGGAACCTAAGGTCACTGACCGAGTGGATGCTGTCAGCAAAGCTGGTGCATCCAAACTAACGAGAGAAGTAAATAATAAAAGATTTAAATATTATATCGGCATAGCCGAC
>OCVV012876635.1_pt1 | contig 31681 bp, 25 predicted proteins | sample 1539721 | NCBI WGS metagenome assembly OCVV01 (sample SAMN02144230, study PRJEB22623) | gut metagenome | biome: sheep rumen | host: Ovis aries | place: New Zealand | reverse complement strand
AACCAATTTTTGGAAATTATTGGTAATTATTGTCCGAGAAAAATGCGGCTTGCCGCATCATATAAACTATTTTTGTTCACCTACTTATTTAATTGATTGGCAGTTTGTTTTACTCCTTAGAAAATCGCCCAGCGCGTGGGCTGGTTAGTTTACGCTGATGCCGATTCCGTCGTGTTCGCGGATGTATAGCAGCAGTTGATTGGTCACATTCAGTTTCACCTTGCGCGCCATGAGCGACACCTTGTTGCTGTCCGACGTGTGGATGTTGAACACCAGGTCGGTTTTGCCAGGATTTTCTCTCACTATCTCGGCCAGGTCTTCCACCATTTCAGACGTCAGCACGTCCAGAGGCACATCGAGCGTGATTTTCTGTATGGCGCTTTCTTTCTTCTCCGCCATGAGTTCCACGTTCTTGATGACCATGTTGAAAGCGTTAGGCTGGAATCTTCTCGGCTCAAACTTCAGACTGATAAACAGAGAAGTTCCTTCGGTGAAGAAGTTGCGGTAAGTGACCCAGTCCGTACCGAAGAGCGGAAGTTCGCCGTTGCCGGCAAAGTCTTCCATCTTCACGATGCCATAAGGTCGGCCGTTCTTGCTTTCGCCTGTGCGCACGGCAGTCACGATGCCACCCACTGTCACTTCTTCCATCTTGGCCAGTTCCTCCTTCTGTTCCTCCAGTTGGTTCAGTTTCGTGTTGCACACATAATTAAGAATGATGGAATACTCGTCCAGCGGATGGGCCGACAGATAGATGCCCACAAGGTCGCGCTCCTTGTTCAGGCGTTCGAGGTTCCCCCATGCCGGCACGTTCTTCGGCAAGGGCGGATGGCTCACCGAAACGTCCATTCCACCGAAGAGAGAGGTCTGTGCCTGAAACTTGTCCTGCTGATAACTGTTGCCATATCTGACCAGCACGTCCAGATAAGTCTCGCCCTGCTTTCCTCCCTGGGCAAAGTAAGTCTCGCGCGACACATCCTTGAAGCAGTCGAACGCACCTGCAACAATCAGATTCTCAACATTTTTCTTGTTACACTGCGACAGGTTCACCCGTTCGAAGAAGTCGAACGGCGACTTGTAGGGGCCGTTCTTCTCACGCTCCTCAATGACTGCCTGCACCGCCGACTCGCCCACTCCCTTCACGGCTGCCATGCCGAAACGGATATCGCCCTCGAAGTTGACCGAGAACTTATGCCGCGACTCGTTGATGTCGGGTCCTAAGGTGTTGATGCCCATCTGCTTGCACTCGTCCATCAGTTTGCGGATTTCGGTGATGTTGTCGAGCGAGCGGCTCATCACACCAGCCATGAACTGAGCGGGGAAGTTGGCCTTGAGGAAAGCCGTCTGGTAGGCCACCCACGAGTAGCAAGTGGCATGCGACTTATTGAACGCATAGGAAGCGAACTTCTCCCAGTCGCCCCATATCTTGTCCAGAATCTTTGGGTCGTGGCCATTCTTCACACCCCCTTCGATGAACTTGGGTTTCATCTTATCGACGATGTCCTTCTTCTTCTTACCCATCGCCTTGCGCAAGGCATCGCTTTCGCCACGGGTGAAGTCGGCCAACTGACGGGAGAGCAACATCACCTGCTCCTGATAGACCGTAATGCCGTAGGTGTCCTTCAGGTATTTCTCCATGCAGGGAATGTCGTATTCGATGGGCTTCCGACCCTGTTTTCTGTCGATGAAATCGGGGATATAGTCCATTGGGCCAGGTCGGTAGAGGGCGTTCATGGCAATCAAATCCTCAAACACCGTGGGCTGCAATTCGCGCAGATATTTCTGCATGCCCGCCGACTCAAACTGGAAGGTGCCCACCGTGCGCCCATCGCAATAGAGTTGGTAGGTGGCAGGGTCGGTAATGTCGAACTTATCCACGTCGATGTCGATGCCCAGACTCTCCTTGATGTTGGCCACCGCCTCTTTCAGTTGCGAGAGCGTTTTCAGTCCGAGGAAGTCCATCTTGATGAGTCCCGTTTCCTCAATCACGTGGCCGTCATACTGTGTGCAGCGCAGTTTTTCGCCCGTTTCCTTATCGTCGGCAGTGCTCACCGGCACCCAATCGTCGATGGCATCGCGGCAGATGATGGTGCCGCAGGCATGCACACCCGTGTTGCGGACGTTGTTCTCCAGCATCTGTGCAAAGCGCATCGTGTCGCGCAGCAGCGGGTCGGGCGACGTGGCGGCATCCTTCAGTTCGGGCACACACTCGATGGCATTGGTCAGATTCATCTTCTTGCCGTTGGGCAGACGGTCGGGAATGGCCTTGCAGAGCGCGTTCACCACCGCCAGCGGCACCTTCTGCACACGTGCCACATCCTTAATGGCCAGTTTGGTGGCCATCGTGCCGTAGGTGATGATGTGGGCCACCTTTTCGGCTCCATACTTCTCCGTCACCCATTGCAGCACCTTGCCGCGTCCGTCATCGTCGAAGTCGGTGTCGATATCGGGCAGGGAGATACGGTCGGGATTGAGGAAACGCTCAAACAGCAAATCGTATTTGATGGGGTCTATCTTGGTGATGCCCAGACAGTAGGCCACCGCACTGCCCGCCGCCGAGCCACGTCCGGGGCCGACCCACACACCCAGTTCCTTTCGGGCTGAGTTGATGAAGTCCTGCACGATGAGGAAATAGCCGGGGAAACCCATCGTTTTCATCACGTGCAACTCGAAATCGAGCAGGGTCTTCACATGGTCGGGGATGGGGTCGCCGTAGAGTCGTTTGGCACCGTCGTAGGTAATCTTTTTCAGGTAGTCTGCCTCGAACTTGATTCGGTACAATTTGTCGATTCCACCGAGTTTTTTAATCTTTTTCTCGGCCTCTTCCTGTGTGAGCACCACTTGTCCGTTCTCGTCGCGCGTGAACTCGTTGAAGATGTCTTCGTCGGTGAATTTTTCTCTCCATTCAGCCTCGGTGCCAAACTCTTCGGGGATGGCAAAGAAGGGCATGATGGGTGCGTGGTCTATGCTGTAGGTCTCCACTTTGTCGAGAACCTCCAGCGTGTTGCTCAGTGCCTCGGGCAGGTCCTTGAACACTTCGTTCATCTCCTCCCGGGTCTTGAACCACTCCTGCTTCGAGTAGAGCATGCGGTTGGGGTCGTCGAGGTCTTTGCCCGTCGAGAGGCACAAGAGGCGGTCGTGCGCCTCGGCATTGTCTTCATCCACAAAGTGGGAGTCGTTGGTGCAGATGAGTTTCACCCCATGCTTTCGGGCCAGTTCTATCAGGATGGGTTCGATGGCCTTCTGCTCTTTGTAGGTGTCGCGGTTGGCCCGTTGCAGGGGGTCTTTCACCTCGTGGCGCATCAGTTCGATGTAGAAGTCGTCGCCAAAGAGTCCCTTGAACCACTCGATAGACTTCTCAGCCTCATCAATCTGCCCATTCTTCACGTAGCGCGGAATCTCGCCAGCCAGACAGGCCGACGAGGCTATCAGCCCCTCGTGATACTTCTCGATGGAGCGGTGGTCGGTACGGGGCCGATGGTAGTAGCCATCCACCCATGCCTCACTCACAATCTTGACGAGGTTGTGGTAGCCCACCTCGTTCTTGGCCAGCAAGATGAGGTGCCAGCCGCTCTTGTCTATGTTGTTGTTCTCCTTGGAGTGCAGGTCGCGCCGCGCACAATACACCTCGCATCCGAAGATAGGCTTGAACTTCTCCTCCTCCGGCTTACCCTTGTTCACACCGTTGCAGTAGTTGAAAAATTCCTTGATGCCGAACATGTTGCCGTGGTCGGTCACGGCCATGCCCCGCATCCCGTTCTTGATGGCCTTGTCCACCAGTTTCGGGATGGCAGCCTGTCCGTCGAGGATGCTGTATTGTGTATGTACGTGCAGATGTACGAAATCTTCCATCGTTTTTCGTTCCTTGATTGGTGTGTTGTTTCAGTTGCTCACCACCCTTTTCGGCACTGGAGTTTTCCCCTTTGAGGGAGTGCGTTTCGGGTGGTTTGATTTTGCAAATGTAATGTTTTTTTTTCATTCTGTTGGTCTTTCCGCACGTGTTTTTATAGAAGTTTAAGGAATATGCCTCTTTCTCCACACAAAAAGAGTGCGTTTTATTTTATTTTCTTCTCTTTTTACACTATCTTTGCAACGAAAATTGAATTACTCTATGCCTCAATCACTCACACAAACCCAAACGCAACGGACAGAACAACAGTTACGTCTGTCGCAGCAGCAACTGCAACTGGTCAGGATGCTGGAGATGCCTATTGCGGAGTTTGAGCAGCAGGTGAAGAAGGAACTGATGGAGAACCCCGCCCTGGAGGAAGGGGCATCCGAGAGAGGCGATGAGGAGGAAAAAGGCGATTCCATCGGTGAAAATGAGGTCAACGATACGGGTGTGGACGAATATGGCGAGGCGGAGAATGAGGGACTGGCCGATGTGTCGGTCTATAGCGACGATGACCTGCCTGTCTATGCGCCGGGCAACGGGGAGACCGACAGCCGTGAGTGGATGGTGGGCGATAGCGGCTCGTTCATCGACTATCTGGAGGGGCAAATCATCAACTACGACCTGAGCGAGGACGACGAAAAGATTCTGCGCTACCTGATTGGGTCGCTCGACAATCGCGGCTTCATCGACCGTCCACTCTCGGTGCTCACCGATGAGTTGGCCTTCAAGGAATACCTCTATGTGACGAAAAAGGACGTGGAACGTGTGCTGAAAGTGCTCCAGAGTTTCGACCCTGCCGGTATCGGGGCGCGCTCCACCCAGGAGTGCCTGCTCTTGCAGATTGACCGTCAACTGCTCGGCCAGGACGAACCCGTCTCCGACCTGAAGCGAAAGGTGCTGCTCCTGGAGAAGAAACTGGTGGGCGAACACTACGACCTGTTCATCAACCGCAACATCGAGCGGCTGAAAACCAAACTGAACCTGTCGGGGGCGCAAGTGGAGGCTTTGTTCCACGACATCAAGAAACTCAACGTCAATCCGGGCTTTGCGCTGAGCGAGTCGGCTGCCGACCGTGTGCAGACGCAAATACCCGATTTCATCGTGAAAACCGACCCCGACGGCACCATTGAGATGCGGCTGAACAGCGGCGAGGTGCCCCGACTGCATGTGGGCAGCGAATACCTGCGGCAGTTGAAGGAATACCAGGCCCATCCTGCCAAGATGACCCGCAGCGAGAAGGAGGGGATGCTCTACACGCGGCAGAAGATTGACGCGGCACAGATGTTCATCGAGTCGGTGAAGCAACGGCGGCGCACACTCTACGAGACGATGCAGGCCATCATCGACCTGCAGCGCACATTCTTTCTGACGAAAGACGAGGACGACAAGGTGCGGCTGGTGCTGGAAGATGTGGCACGGCGAACGGGCTACGATGTCTCGACCATCTCGCGCGTGTGCAGTTCCAAGTGCGCACTGCTCGACGGACGCATCTATCCGCTCTCGGAGTTCTTCAAACTGACCCGCAAGAATGCCGAGGGCCAGGAAATTGACGGACGGCAAGTGAAGGAAATGCTCCGTGAAATCGTCGATGGCGAGGACAAGCAAAACCCCTATTCCGACGATAAAATCGTGGAACTGATGAAGCAGCGGGGGGTGACGCTGGCCCGCCGCACCATTGCGAAATATCGCACCGAGATGGGCATCCCACAGGTGGGCAGTCGCCGTGGATAGCCGGAGAGGCAAGCAAGAAAAAAGGTATTGTATGAATAATAAAATGCTGATAAAGGCTGCGAAGACTTTCTCCTCGCTGTTCATGCCGCTCTACGCTCCGCTGTGGGTGTTCGTGGGCTTGTTCCTGTTCAGTTATCTGAAGATGTTGCCGTGGGGCTACAAACTGTTCATCCTGCTGATTGTGTATCTCTTCACCGTGTTTGTGCCCACGATGGGCATTCAGACTTTCCGTCTCTTCAAGCGGTGGACACATCTGGAATTGAGCCATCGCGAACACCGGCACATGCCCTACATCGTCACGCTGCTGAGTTACGGGACTTGTCTGGTGCTCATGACGAAGATGAACACGGCCATGTTCTTTCGGGGCATCGTCATGTCGGCACTGATTTGTCAGATTGTGTGCGTGACCATCAACGCATGGTGGAAGGTGAGCACCCACATGGTGGGCATGGGCGGTCTGGTGGGTGCGCTCAACGCGTTCAGCATCTTGTTCTTCTACAATCCCGTGTGGCCGTTCTGCGCGCTGCTGCTCCTCTCGGGTGTGCTGGGCACGAGCCGTATCATCCTGCGCCAACACAGTCTGGCACAGGTGCTGGTGGGCTTCGCCATCGGCTATGTCTGCACCATGACGTTCATTCTCATCAGTTGGATGTAATCTTAACACTTTATCTTATATATGAAACCAATCGTATCAATCATTATGGGCAGCACGTCTGACCTCCCAGTGATGGAGAAGGCTGCCAAGTTCTTCGATGAAATGGAGATTCCGTTCGAAATCAACGCACTGTCCGCCCATCGCACTCCCGATGCCGTGGAGGCATTTGCCAAGGGGGCGAAGGAGCGTGGCATCAAGGTCATCATTTCCGGTGCAGGCATGGCTGCCGCACTGCCAGGCGTGATTGCCGCCAGCACCACGCTTCCTGTCATCGGTGTGCCAGTGAAGGGCAGTGTGCTGGATGGAATCGACGCCGTCTATTCCATGCTGCAGATGCCTCCGGGCATTCCAGTGGCCACAGTGGCCATCAACGGTGCCCTCAATGCCGGCATCCTGGCCGTGCAAATGCTCGCGCTCAGCGACGAGGCCCTGGCCGAGAAGTTTGCCGCCTACAAGAATGGTCTGCGCCAGAAGATTGAGAAGGCGAATGCCGACCTGAAAGAGGTGAAGTTTGCCTATAAATGTAACTGAAATTGACCGATAAAATCGCGCTCTTATGAGTTATCAGAGAAGAAAGACAACTGCCGTGAACGTGGGTGGTGTGATGCTGGGGAGCAACTACCCCATCCGTGTGCAGTCGATGGCCAACACTTCGACAATGGACACGGAGGGTTCGGTGGCACAGGCCAAGCGCATCGTGGATGCTGGCGGTGAAATCGTGCGTTTCACCACTCAGGGACAGCGCGAGGCACTGAACATGAAGGCCATCAGCGAGGCGCTACGTACCGATGGCTACACGGTGCCGCTCGTGGCCGACGTACACTTCAATGCCGCTGTGGCCGATACGGCTGCCACCATCTGCGAGAAGGTGCGCATCAATCCCGGCAACTATGTTGACCCTGCCCGCACTTTCAAGAAATTGGAATATACGGATGCTGAATATGCCGATGAAATCAAGAAGATTGACGAACGTTTCGTGCCTTTCCTCCGCATCTGCAAGGAACACCACACGGCCATCCGCATCGGTGTGAACCACGGGTCGCTGAGCGACCGCATCATGTCGCGCTATGGCGACACGCCCGAAGGCATGGTGGAGTCGTGTATGGAGTTTCTGCGCATCTGTGTGAGAGAGCAGTTCAAGGATGTGGTCATCTCCATCAAGGCGAGCAACACGGTGGTGATGGTGCACACGGTGCGGCTGCTTGTTGCCCAAATGGAGAAGGAGGGCATGGCGTTCCCCTTGCACCTGGGTGTGACCGAGGCTGGCGAGGGAGAAGACGGACGCATCAAAAGTGCCGTTGGAATCGGTGCTTTGCTCTGCGAGGGCATCGGCGACACCATCCGCGTATCGCTCTCTGAGGCTCCCGAACGAGAGATACCTGTGGCGAAGAAATTGGTCGATTCCATCGAGGAATGTGCTGCCCTGCGCGAACAGGCGAAGGCTTCCATCGCCAACGACACGGTGAAGGTGGAGTTTCACGAAAAGAATTGGGAGGACTTGCAACTGAAGGCGGCCATGACGGTGGGTGCCCTTTTCATCGACCAGTTGGCGCATCGACTTATCATCAAAAACGACGGTTTCACCGAGGAAAAACTGGTGGAACTGGCTGATGCCATCCTGCAAGCGGCTCGCATTAAGTTCACAAAGACTGAGTACATCAGTTGTCCGGGCTGTGGTCGGACACTCTACAATCTGGAAGAGACTATCGCCAAGATACGTGCGGCTGTGAGCGAACAAGCCAAGACCGACAAGCGTTTCGCCACCCTGAAGATTGGCATTATGGGCTGCATCGTGAATGGACCCGGCGAGATGGCCGATGCCGACTACGGCTATGTGGGAGCAGGTGTGGGAAAGGTGTCGCTCTACAAGCAGAAGGAGTGCATCGAGAAGAACATTCCAGAGGCCGAGGCCGTGGAACGACTGATAGAGTTTATCAAAAACGATTTAACCACCTAAAAAACTGACCTGCAATGACTAACATTCCCATTATCATCGGATTTTTACTGTTGATTGTACTTATCTTTGTAGCCATCGCCTACAACTTGCTGGTGCAGAGCCGCAACAAAGTGAAGGAGGCATTCTCGACAATGGATGTCTATCTGAAGAAAAGATTCGACCTCATTCCCTCGCTGGTGGAGGTGGTGAAAGGCTATGCCAAGCATGAGACCGACACGCTGCAGGAGGTGACACGGATGCGCTCTGCCTCACAAGTGAATGACCTGAACTCAGCCATCAACAATGAAATGAAGATAGGCGATGCGCTCAAGTCACTGTTGGTGATGGTGGAGAACTATCCCGAACTGAAGGCCAACACGAACTTCCTCGACCTGCAGGAACGGCTCTCGAAGATGGAAGAGGAAATTGCCTTCTCCCGCCGCTACTACAACGGCAGCGTGAGAGGTTACAACAACCTGTGCCAGATGTTCCCATGGAACCTGATAGCCAGCATCTTCGGTTTTAAGACATTGCCGATGTATCAGGTGGAGAGCGACCAGGAACGCCGTGTGGTCGATGTGAAATTGTAATCTATCTTATTTAACAAGGAATAAAAAAAGTGTGCGTATGATAAAGTATAGGTATCTGCTGCTGTGCGTCTGCCTTGTTGCAGGGCTTGCGGCTCGCGCTGACCGAGGTGGGTTCTATTACAAGAACTTCCGTGTGGATGCCGTGGTGCATCGCAACAATGTGTGGGAAATCACCGAGAAGATGGATGTCGTCTTCGAGGAACCTCGTCATGGCATCTATCGCTATGTGCCGCTGACGTTTAAGTTGGACCACGACGTGTCGGGCGACGAAGGCATGAACCCCACGGTGATTCAAGGCCAGCAGGTGCAAGACTGGCGCACCTTCCCCTACCGCAGCGAGGTGGAGGACTATAGCGTGGAGGGGTGGCCCTATTCGACCGAGGACAGCGAGGAGGACGCATGGGTGATTCGCATAGGAGATGCGGACAAAGAGGTGATAGGGCCGCAACAGTATGTGCTGCACTACAAGTACATCTATCGTGAGGACCGCCGCCCGAACTACGACTACCTGTTCCACACCATTTTAGGCACTGACTTCAACGAGCGCATCGAGAATTTCAGTTTCCGCATAGAGTTTGAGAAGCCGCTGCCCGACGACATTGAGGAACGCATCGAGGTGTATAGCGGAGCATACGGCAGCACAAAGATGAACGTGGAGAGTCTGGTGGTCAAGGCTAACAAGAATGTCATCACAGGAAGGGCTACGGACATCGCTCCTAATCACGGCATCACTCTCTACGCCAAACTGCCTGAAGGCTATTACGAAGATGTGAAAAGCGTCAACTATGTGTGGCACAACATCGCCTTCTCGGTGTCGGTGATGCTGATTGTGCTGATTGTCTTCTACTTGTTCAAGACCAAAAGGCCGCGTCCCGTCAAGGTGATTGAGTTTTATCCTCCCGACGACATCTGCTGTGCCGAGGTGGGCATCATCACCGACGAGAGTGTGGATTCGGTGGATTTGGCTTCGCTGATTCCTTGGTTTGCTGGCAAAGGCTACATCAGCATCAAGGAAGAGGCATCGGGAGGACTGCTGAAGAAAACCGAGACGGTCTTGACGAAACTGAAGGACTTGCCCGACGATGCGCCAGCCTATCAGAAGAAGATGATGACGCTGCTGTTTGGGAAAAAGCAGACGGCCAATCTGAGCAAAATGGGCGAGAAGCCGGCACAAGTGAAGGCACTGAAAACCTCGCTGGAGAATGTATTCAAGGGCGAACGTGCGCTCACCTACTACAGCAGTCCCGTTTTTCTTTATTTCTTCCTGATGATTTCCACCTCTTGCATGTTTGCGACCAACAGCGTGGTTCAGACCTTTGATTTTAACGAATGGATTATAACATTTATCATTTGGACATTGCCGTTCTGCATCGGTGCAGGTTTCCGTCTCTGCGACAGCACGAAAGACCTCTTTGGCAGCACGTGGAAGAGAGTCCTCGTCTTTGTGGTGAAGGCCGCTGTGATGCTTTTCCTTTGCTTCATCTATTGCGAGGCTCTCATGGAATACGGCACACCCATGTCGAAGTGGATGGCAGCGGCGATGTTCGGGGTCTGCTTCCTTTTGTGCGAACTCATCGGACGTTTCAACATAGACACCGACTATCGCCTGCAGATGAGTGGTCGGCTGTTGGGCTTCAGAGAGTTCATCAAGACGGCGGAGAAACCACGTTTGGAGGCCCTGCAGCAGGATGACCCCATGTACTTCTACAAGATACTGCCTTATGCCATGGTGTTTGGCCTGAGCAACAAGTGGGCCAATCTCTTCAAGGACATCGACGTGGAGAAGCCAAGTTGGTACGACACTGCCACTCCGCTCTATGGGCATGCCTTCACCACCCACTTGGCCAGCAACCTCTTTGAATCGACCAACCATGCCATCCAGATTGTCAGCCACGACAGCAGTTCCAGCAGTAGCGGTGGAAGCGGCGGAGGTGGTGGTTTCTCCGGCGGAGGTGGCGGCGGAGGCGGCGGTGGCAGTTGGTAAGCCACTGAGCAACGCCCCCTGTGAATCACAAAGATGAAGCCGCTGGTTGAAACTCTCTGAATCACAAAGATGAAACTATTGATTGACATAGGGAACACCTCGGCCAAACTGGCTGTAGTTGATTCCGACATCGTTCATTTCGAACGACTTAGCGAAACATGGAGCGCTGCTTTCGCACGGCTGAGAAAGCAGTACCCCATCCGCTCGGTGCGCATCTCCTCGGTAGCAGGTCCAGATGCGGCCTTAGACGAAGCACTGGATGCCTTGAACCTCCCGGTCATCAGGCTGACCGCCCAAGTGCCTTGCCCCATCAAGCCCATATCGAACATACACCCCGAACTGGGGGCTGACCGCTGGGCTGCCGACATCGGAGCACTGGCACAGGATGCCGACCACACATTACTCATTATAGACGCTGGCACTTGTCTCACCTACGACGTGATTTCTTGCGATGGTGCCTATTTGGGCGGTGCCATCTCACCGGGTGTGCAACTGAGGCTCAACGCCATGCACGAACACACGGCACTGTTGCCGCAGATTGAGGCGGAGCAGCAGGCAGAACTGTTAGGCAATGAGACCCACACGCAGATGCTTTCGGCGGCGGTGAACGGCACTCGCTTTGAGATAGAGGGTTTTATCCGCCATTTGCAGCGCGAGTTCACAGACCTGCACGTTTTCATCACGGGCGGCAACACCTTCGAGTTTGCCCCCGACATCACCTGTCCCATCACCCACGACCCCTATCTGGTGCTGCATGGGCTGATGGCACTATGAGCGCGGCACCAGCAGAATGCTCACCTCGTAGAGTAGGTACATGGGGACGGAGACGATGGCGAGTGTGACGGCATCGGAGGTGGGAGTGATGATGGCAGCAATGACGAGAATGACCACGATGGCATGGCGGCGGAGGTGCTGCATCTGCTCCCGATGAAGGATGCCAAGACGCCCGAGCAACCATGAGAGAATGGGGATTTCAAAGACAAGACCCATGGCAAGGCTGAGGAAGACGAGAGTGTCGATGTAACTCTCCAGGGAGATGAGGTTTTCCACACTCCCATCCACCTGATAACCAGCAAGGAAACGGAAGGTGATGGGAAAGAGAATGAAATAACTGAAAAGGATGCCTATCATGAACATGGCATAGGCAGCAACGACGAGCGGCGTGGAGTAACGCCGCTCGTTTTCGTAGAGAGCGGGCGCAATGAAGCGGTAGAGTTCAAAGATGACGTAAGGGGCAGCGGCGATGAGCCCTGCGTAGAAACTGGTCGTCATGTGGACAACGAACTGGCGAGTCAGTTCGGTGTTGATGAGCCGGACATCGGGGGTGGAGCCGAAGAGATTCCCCTGCCCTCCCCACGAGAGGAAGTCGGGACTCTTGGGGGCGAAGATGACGGCAAAAACCTCGTCTTTGAACACAAAGGCGAGGATGGCAAAGAGTGCCACGACGACGAGGCATCGCAGCAGGACGTGGCGCAGTTCTTCAAGATGGTCCCAGAAGGTCATTCTTTGCTTTCGTCGTCGGTCGTGGTTTCCTTCATTCCGTCCTTGAAGGCGCGGACACCTTTGCCAGCACCACGCATGAGTTCTGGGATTTTCTTGCCGCCGAAGAGGAGGAGGACAACGAGAAGGATGACGATGATTTCGGGCATGCCGAGACCGAGAAATAGGGGTTGTAGCATAAGTGTGTGATGTTTTTTAGGGGGGGGGAGAGTGGCGACTGAGTCGCCACACACACGACCCATTATGGGGGGTGAGTGATTAGAGGGTGTTCTGCTTGAGTTTTTCGACGAAGGAGTCGATGCGCTGGAGTTCGCGGGGGATGCGAATGTTCTGCGGGCAATGGGGCACACAGGCACCACAGGCGATGCAGTGGTTGGCCTGACGGAGTTTGGGCACGGCCCGGTCATAGCCGACGAGGAAGGCTCGACGGGCCTGCTGATAGTTCTCCGCCTGCTGATTCTCTGGCACATTGCCTTTGTTCACGCACTTGTTGTAGTGGACAAAGATGGCTGGGATGTCGAGTCCGTAGGGGCATGGCATGCAGTACTTGCAGTCGTTGCAGGGGATGGTGGGATAGGAGTGGTAGAGGTTGGCGATTTCCGTTTCCAGCCATTCCTGCTGTTCGGCTGTGAGAGGCTCGAGGGGCGAGAATGAACGTAGGTTGTCCTCCAGATGCTCCATGTAGGTCATGCCGCTCAGGGCGCAAAGCACATTGGGCTTGCTGCCCACATAGCGGAACGCCCACGATGCCACGCTGTTTTCGGGGTTTTGTTGCTTCAGGGTTGCCACGATGTGGTCGGGCATCTTCGAGAGGCGACCGCCGAGGAGCGGCTCCATGATGATGGCCGGAATGCCACGCTTCTCCAGTTCGTCATACAGATATTTGGCTCCGGCGTTGTAGGCACCCGATTCTTTCGAGAGATTCCAATCCACATAGTTCATCTGAATCTGCACGAAGTCCCACTTGTACTTGTCGTGGTTGGCCAACAGATAGTCAAACACCTCCACATCGCCGTGGTAGGAGAAGCCGAGGTTGCGGATGACGCCCTTCTCACGCTGCTGCATGAGATAGTCGAGCATGCCGTTGTCCAGATAGCGCTTCTGCAGTGGCTCCATGCCGCCCGAACCCACAGCGTGCAGGAGCAGGTAGTCGATGTAGTCGGTTTGCAGATACTTGAGCGAGTTCTGGAACATCTTAATGCTCTCTTCGCGGCTTTGCTGCTGGGGGGCGAAGTTGCTCAGTTTGGTGGCAATGAAGAACTTGGAGCGGTCGTAGCCCGATGCCTTGAGGGCGATGCCTGTGCTTTCTTCCGAGTGGCCACGGCAGTAGGCCGGGCTGGTGTCGAAGTAGTTGATTCCGTGGTCGAGGGCAAACTTCACCAACTTGTTCACCTGCTCCTGGTCAATCACCTCTTCGGGGGGATTGCTGGGGTCGGTGGTGGGGCTGACGGGCTTGTTGGGCAGACGCATCATGCCATAGCCGAGCAGGCTCACCTTGTCGCCCGTGTTGGGATTGGTGCGATAAGTCATTTTGTCCGATGGAATCGGCCCCGTGTGATGCCCTGCAGGGTCAAAATCGCCGATGGAATCGCCCGTTTTGCTGCCACATGAGGCAATGGTAGCAGTGGCTGTGACAGCCCCGGCTATCTTGAGGAAGTCTCTTCTGTTCAGGTCTTTCATATTTCGCGATGTGTTTCGTGTCCTTCTACATAGATGGCACTGAAGGGGCGAGCAGGACAGAGGTGCTCGCACTCGCCACAACCAATACATTTCTCACTGTTCACCACCGGAATCATGAGCATTTCGTCGGGGTTCATCCAGTTGCCGTCGCTGTCGTACCACTGCTTGTCGTCGGGGTTCTGCTTAATGCCTCTGTCGATGGGCACCATCTGGATGGCCTGTGCCGGACAATGGCGCGCACAACTGCCACACCGCTGCTGGTCGGCCACGGGCAGGCAGTTCTCCTTCACCCACACCGCATGGCCTATCTGGATGGCCGTCTTTTCCACCCGTGTGATGGGCCGGATGGCACCCGTGGGACACACATCGGCACAGCGGGTACACTCTGGCCGGCAATAGCCTTGGTCATACTGCATCTCTGGCTGCAAGAAGTGTTCCATGTCGGTCGATGGGCGAAGCACACCGTTGGGGCAGTTGGCTATGCAGAGTTGGCAGGCCGTGCAATGCGCCTGCAGGTTGGCAGCCGAGAGCGAACCGGGAGGGGTGAGTGGTGTCTTGCGCGTGGGGAGTTTCTTTTCTTCGATGATAGCCAGTCCGCCATCGGTCGTCTTCTCCTGTGCCCGCAGCGTGGCAGCAGCCACAGCAGTGCCCGTGACGGCGAGGAAAGAGCGGCGGGAAAGGTCGGAGCCTGATGGGGCGGAAAGACTGGCCCCGTCTGCCTGCTTCTCTCGTGTAGAGAAAGCGATGGCTCCCTTGCCGCACACATGCTCACAGTCGCCACAAGCCACGCAGCGGCTGTAGTCGAAGAGAACGGGTTGTCCCTTCTCCACCTTGATGCAGGCAGCCTTGCAGTTCTTCTCACAGAGGCCACACTTGATGCACTTGCTCTCATCCACCCGCATCTTCTTCCACGAGAACTTGGACAGATAGCCGAGGGTGGTGCCCACGGGGCAGATGGTGTTGCAGTAGGTGCGGCCGTGCATGAAGGCCAGCACGAAGAGCACCACGGCGGTAACGGCTGCCACGAGCGTGAGCAGCAGCGGGTTCTGGTGCGGTTCCACCTGATAGAAGAGGAAGTTGTCGTTGGCCTCCGACCACCGGGCCAGCAAGTTGTTGAGGTCGATGTAGATGACTTGCAGCAAAGAGGCCACGATGCGACCATAGGCACTGTAGGGAGCCAACAGCACCACGCCTGCATGGAAGCCAGCCAGCAGCATGACGATGAAGAGGGCAAGCACCCCGAGCCGCAGCCATTTCTTCTCTTTCGAGTGGCTGTACTTATTGGCCAGACGGGCCTTTTTGTTCTTGCGAAACACGCGCCAGCGGCCTATCCACGCGAAGAAGTCCTGCATCACGCCCAGCGGACACACCACCGAGCAGTAGATGCGCCCGAGCAGCAGGGTGACTGCCAACACGAGGACAATGGAGACGATGTGCCTGGCCAGCACACTGGGCAGAAACTGCAACTTGGCCATCCAGCCCAGAAAAGGCTGTACGGTGCCAGTGAAATCGAGAAACAGAAGGGTGATTCCCAGCCAGAACACAACGGCCAGAACTCTACGGATAGTTTTCAGCATCGATTTTACTTTGGAATTACGTGCATAAAATGTTTTCGGCTACAAAAGTAGGCATAATTTTCCAAAAAGAAACCATTTCCACTCCTTTTTTTTTACATACGGCACAAGAAAAACCTCCTCCAAGCCACCCCCTCCCCAAAGGCCCCTCCACAGCCTCAAAACAGGTGTGACTCACACCTATGGTAGGGGTGTGACTCAGACCTATGGCATAGGTGTGACTCACACCTGTTTTGAGGCACTGAAAGCCCCCTTTTTGAGGATGCGGCAAAGGACACCCGGCCAAAGCCCCACCGCACTCCTTGCACACAGGCCAAAAGAGGCTGAAATGCAGGTCCGGCATGGCAAAATAGGAAAAAAAGCAGACTTCTTCTTTGCTGTCTTCGCAGTTCTTCGTACCTTTGTACTGTTTTTCAGAAATAACTACAAAAAACATGGAACAGGCACTTTACGTCTATAACACCCTGACCCGCAAGAAAGAGGTGTTCCGCCCACTGCATGCGCCACACGTGGGCATGTATGTCTGCGGACCTACAGTATATGGCGACGCCCATCTCGGCCACGCTCGTCCGGCCATCACCTTCGACATCGTTTTCCGATTCCTCCAGCACATCGGCTACAAGGTGCGCTATGTGCGCAACATCACCGATGTGGGACACCTGGAGAACGACGCCGACGAGGGCGAAGACAAGATTGCCAAGAAGGCAAGACTGGAACAACTGGAACCGATGGAGGTGGCTCAGTACTACACCAACCGCTTCCACGACGCCATGCGCGCACTGGGCTGCCTGCCACCCAGCATCGAGCCGCATGCCACCGGCCACATCATCGAGCAGCAGCAACTGGTGCAACAGATTCTCGACAACGGCTACGCCTACGAGAGCCACGGCTCCATCTACTTCGACGTGGAGAAGTATAACCAGACCCACAAGTACGGCATCCTCTCAGGCCGAAGCCTCGAAAACGTGAAAGACGCCAGCCGCGAACTGGCCGGAGTGGGCGAAAAGAAAAACCAAGCCGACTTCGCGCTCTGGAAGGCCGCACAACCCGAACACATCATGCGCTGGCCCTCCCCCTGGAGCGACGGATTCCCCGGCTGGCACTGCGAGTGCACCGCCATGGGACGCAAATATCTGGGCAACCACTTCGACATCCACGGCGGCGGCATGGACCTCGTCTTCCCCCACCACGAGTGTGAGATAGCCCAAGCCGTAGCCAGCCAAGGCGACCAGATGGTCACCTACTGGATGCACAACAACATGATTACCATCGGCGGACAGAAGATGGGCAAATCGCTCGGCAACTTCATCACCCTGCCCGAGTTCTTCAGCGGCCAGCACCCCAAACTCGACCGCGCCTACTCGCCCATGACCATCCGCTTCTTCATCCTGCAGGCACACTACCGCTCCACCGTCGATTTCAGCAACGAAGCCCTCCAGGCCGCTGAAAAAGGGCTGGAACGTCTGCTCGATGCCTGGAAAGCCCTCCAGTCCATCGCCCCCACTGCCGGAGGTAGTGTGCGCATCGATTCCGTCGAAGCGTTAAAGCAAAACTGCTACGATGCCCTCTACGACGACTTCAACACCCCCATCGTCATCTCCCACCTCTTCGAAGCAACCAAAATCATCAACTCCATCGTCGATAAGCACGAGACCATCACCCCCGACGCACTCGAAGCCCTCAAGCAGACCTTCTCCCTCTTCACCTTCGACCTCCTCGGCCTCCAGCCCTCGGCCTCAGCATCGGCCAACGGAAGCACGAGCAACGCCCGCGAAGAAGCCTTCGGCCACGTGGTTGACATGCTCCTCGAGCAACGCGCCAAAGCCAAAGCCAACAAGGACTGGGCCACCAGCGACCTCATACGCGACCGCCTCGCCGAACTCGGCTTCGAAGTGAAGGACACCAAAGACGGTTTCACCTGGAAACTGAACAAATAACCCCCTGCGGGGAGCGGTTCACCCGCTCCCCCCTCCATCCCCTTCCATTCCCTCCCATCCCCCCCTCCTCCATCTCCCCATCCTTTCCCCCCAACCCACCATCATGGAAAAACTCAAAAAAATCTTCATGCTCCTTTCCCTCCTCTTCATCGTCCTCTGCTTCGGAGCGAGCATCTGGCTCTACACCATCCTGCCCGACACCACGTCCATCGTCATCATGGTCATTTTCTTCCTCGCCCTCATCTGGTTCGGCTTCAATGTCCGCAACATCCTGAAGACATGACTTTCCGAAAAGGCCACACACATCTATCCGTCTTTTTCACGCACAAAACGAGAGAAAATGAGTAGGAAAACGTAAAAAAACATCATTTTTTCAGTTATTTCAAAGATTTTTCACGTTCTTTATGACAGAAAATGTGTGATTTATGATTTAGATTCTCTACCTTTGCAATACATAACTGAAAAAAAGAAGAAAAAGTACCTATTATTATATAAACTAACTCTGTTTTTTAGTAGGGGGTCTGAGATGTGAATCTAGGGCTTCCCTTTTTTTCACCACATCCGTCCCTTTTTCTTCCAACCCTCCACCCATTTCTTCCTTTCCTCTCCCTCCTTGGGGCCTCTCCGCCTCCCCTTCAGACACAAAAAGAACCGCCCCGAAACAATGCCCGGTGCGGTTCTCTTCTTCTCACAAAAACACGGAATCAACCCCTGCGTTTGCTGCGCATGGTCACCAGCGGCACCAGCATCTCCTCCATCGAGATGCCCCCGTGCTGGAAGGTGTTCTTGTAGTAGTTGACATAATAGTTGTAGTTGTTGGGATAGGCGAAGAAATCGTCGTTTTGGGCGAAGATATAGGCCGTGCTGATGTTGGGCGACGGCAGGGAAGCCTGCTTGGGATTCTTCAGTTCATACACCTGCTTGGGGTTGTAACTGAGGTTCTTGCCCAGTTTGTAGCGCAGATTGGTGTTAGTGTTCTTATCGCCAATGACCTTGATGGGATTGTTCACCCGGATGGAGCCGTGGTCGGTGGTGATGATGATGGGTGCATCGGTCTTGGCCAATTCCTTGAAGAGTTGACGCACAGGCGAGTTGTGGAACCAGGAGGCGGTGATGCTGCGATAGGCCCGCTCGTCGCTGGCCAGTTCGCGAACCATGCGCGACTCGGTGCGGGCATGGCTGAGCATATCGATAAAGTTGATGACCAACACGTTGAGGTCGTTGTCTTTCAGATTTCTGAATCGCTCCAGCAGCCGCTCTGAGTCGGAAGAGTTGTTGAGTTTGAAGTAGGAGAAAGTGTTCTTGCGCCGATAGCGGTCCAACTGAGTCTGAATGAGCGGCGCTTCGTTCAGGTTCTTGCCTTCTTCCTCGTCTTCATCCACCCACAAGTCGGGATACATCTGCGCAATCTGGCTGGGCATGAGTCCTGAGAAAATGGCGTTGCGGGCATACTGAGTGGCGGTGGGCAGGATGCTGAGACAGAGTTGCTCGTCGAAGGTGAAATCGTCGGACAGTTCTTTGGAAATCTCACGCCACTGGTCGTAGCGGAAGTTGTCGAACACCACCAGAAAGACTTTCTCGCCTTGATTGAGCAAGGGGAAGATGGTCTTCTTGAAGATGTCGGGCGACATGAGCGGACGCTCTTCGGCATTCTGCACCCACCCCAGATAGTTTTTCCTCACGAACTTGGCAAACTCATTGTTTGCCTCCGCCTTCTGCATCTTGAGCATATCGCTCATTTCGCTGCCCGTGTCGGAGAGTTCCAATTCCCAGAAGACGAGACGTTTATACACTTCCTTCCACTCGTCCAGTGTGTAGGAATCGTTGATTTGCATGCCAATCTTCATGAAGTTCTGCTGATAGCCCGTGTTGGTCACTTCGGCCTCTATCTCACGCTTGTGCAGGTGCTTTTTCAGAGTGAGGTATATCTGGTTGGGATTGACCGGCTTAATCAGGTAGTCGGCTATCTTTGAGCCGATGGCCTGGTTCATGATATTTTCCTCTTCACTCTTCGTCACCATCACCACGGGGATAGTGGGGTTGATTTCCTTGATGCGCGAAAGGGTTTCGAGACCGCTCAGTCCCGGCATGTTCTCATCGAGAAAAATCAGGTCGAAGGAGCGTTCGCGACACAGGTCAAGGGCATCTTGACCATTTGTTGCCGTAACAACCTCATATTCTTTCTTTTCGAGGAAGATAACGTATGCCTTCAGCAATTCAATCTCGTCATCCACCCATAGCAGTGTTCCGTTCATATCGCAGAAAAAATCTTATTTCAGAAAAGTTCATTCTCTGGAAAGTTCATATCTCAGAAAATGTAGTTATCGTCTTCCAAGTCCTCATCTTCCTCTTCCGTGTCGTCAGCAGGTTCGGGCAGTTCAGTAGGTTCGTCAAGGCTGGAAGGCTCATCCTCGTTGATGCGCAGGGAGCCGATACGGTCGAAGTGTTCATCGTAGAAGTCGAAGTAATCGGCAAAACTGAGTCCGCGCATCAGTTTTTTCAGGTTCTCTTCGCTGATGATGAAACACTTCAAGCCTTCCAGTTTATAGGCCATGTCGGCATTGTTGAAGAGGCGGTGCATGTAGATGTAGGCTTCATCATAGTTCTGGAACGTGCGCACTTGCATCATGTCGATTCCATCGCCTTTTTCCACCGTAATGTCGAAGTTTCTCACCGTGAAGGACGTAAAGTTATAGCGCGCCATCTCATAGAGCAGTTGGTTCTCATCCACCGAGTCGCGCTCATAGGCTATCACAAACACGAAGTCAGCATTTTTCTCCAGGCTGAACGTAGAGTCGTTGGCCAACGAGTCACCTTCTTCGCCAAGCCCACGCCGACGTTCCCAGATGCTGCCCATCTCAAACTTGCCTCCCTGCAAGAGGCGTCCTTCCTTCAGTCCTTTCACATAGAGCCCAGCCAACTCGCTCACACTCGACTGCGGATATTTCTCCACCAGTGCCTTCAGGTCGCTCATGAAGTGCTCGCGGTCGCCCAGTTCCAACTTGCTCATGGCCTCCAAAAAGAGGAAACGCGCCCTGTTGGCACCTTGCGGATATTCCGTTCCCATCTCCCGGCTATTGTATATCACCGTCTGGTAGTCATCACGTTGGAACGCCTCGTAGGTGGCAGTGTACACCGAGTCTTCTATCTGTTTGCCATAACGCCCCTTAAACTCAAAGTCGGGGTCGGCAATCAGTTTACTGTGTTCATTCTCAGGATACTCCGCGATGAGCCTTTGGCGATAGTCCTCGGCATCGGCACTGCGCTGCATACGCGAGTAGAGTTGGAACATATTATAGTAGAGTTCATCAGCCTTATCGAAATCGGGAAAATTCAGCAAGATGCGCTGGAACGTCCGTTCAGCCAGCGGCAGGTTCTCCATGCGGTCTTTATAGATGATGGCCGAACCATAGAGTCCCTCCACCAATGCTGCGTTCGACTCCGCCATCTGCTCCTCTGTCAGCGGAATGTCCTTCAGATAGAACTCTGGGCGGTGCGGGTCTTCGGCATATTCAGCCGCTTTGATGCTGTCTCGCTCCGCCTTCGTGGTCTTCTTGCCCTTGTTGGCCTGATAGATGCTGTCTTCCACAGCAGCAATGCTGTCCTGCACAGCCTTCAGACTGTCAGAGAGTTCTTCTTCGTTGAAATCGTCCAAGACCGTCTTGTTGTTCCGCCGCCAGTCGTCTGCCAGGTCGCGCTTACCCCACTTCTTTTCAAACTCGCGCTTGCCTGCTTCTACCGAAGTCGGATTATAGAAATACCACACCGTCGATTGCTGGCGGTTCCGATTGCCCGTCCCCTGCTGTGTCTGTCCTGCGCGCTGAGCGGTTCCGCCCTTCTGTGCCGTCGATGCCTCCGCCGCCTTCTTCTCTTCCTCACGCTCCTTCTTTTTCACCGCCTCAATGATTTTCTTGATTTTCTCCATGCGGCTCACCGAGTCCATGCGCGCCATGGCTTGCAGACTGTCCTGCAACTCCACCGCCGATGCAAAGGGCAACAGTTCCTCCAAAATCTTGCTCCGCTCATCCACCTCCTTATAGTCATCGTGGTCTTTATCGAGCAGTCCCAAAGCCTGCGAGTAGCACCCCTGGGCATCCACAAACTTCTCCCGGTCCCAATACAACTGCCCCAGATGCAACAACAAGACCCCCTTCTCTATTCCGCTCCGGGTGCTCTTCTCCACACCATCCTTATAAGCCCAGATGGCGCGAGTCGTATCTCCATTAGCCAGATAGATGTTGCCCATCGCATAATAGACCTGGTCCAGATAGTCCTTATTCTTCGGATTCTTGGCCATCGACTTCAACTTGCGAATCATCTGCTTCGATTGCCCTTTCGACATGGCCTCCGTCATCTGAATGCGAGCATTAAACTCCAGTTCATAAGGGGGATTTCTCCTGATGACCTTCTTGAAATACCTGTATGCCTCCGGGTCATGCCCTATCTTATGGTAGAGTTGCCCCAAGAGCAGATACATCCTCGTGCGAGGCAGGCTGCGATGCTCGCCCTTCAAAGCCTTCTCTATGTTCAGAATGGCCTCGGGATACTGCCCTTGACGCACCTGAATATCGCCCAGCACCGATGCTTTCAGCGGTTCCAACTTCGAGGGGAAACTGTCCCGTTGCGCCCGTGCAATCAGGTCTTCCGCATCGTAGAACCACTCCATCTCGGCATAGCATCTGGCCTCCAGCAGCCGTGCCCGCGCCACCAGATTGGGCTTGGAAAAATACAGACGCTGAATGTAGGCAAACGTCGAGGCTGCCTCCATATACTCGCCCTTTCTGAACTGAGCCTCACCCATCAGAAACCACGCCCGCCACAAGAACGGGTTATACTCCTTCTGGCTCAGCCAAATCCTGTCCTTCGGAGTCTTCGGGCGGTTCTTCTTCCACTCCGGCCGTTGCGTGATGCTGTGCATCTTGATGGTCTTCTGACACTTCTCCACCGCACGATCGAAGTTGCTCGTGCCTATCTTCACCGTCGCCTTGTTGCCAGTCACATAGAGCGGAATCAACTCTGTGAAGTTGTCCTTGTTCCCTTCTTCCTGCAGCAACCGTCCCTCTTTATAAGCCTCATTCCCATTGAAATAAGTGTTATAACGTGCCTTGAACCCCTGGATATTACGAGTCAGGGGCGTGTTCTTCTTGGTCGTACACGCCATCAGCAGCACCATCAGCGCCACACAACTGCATAATATGTTCCGCAAATGTCTCAAGGCAAAAAAACGGGCAAACACCCTATTGTTATAACGAAAAACTCACGGCCTTATTGCCTCACCCGCGCCTTTCGCCCACAATCATAAACACTTCGTCCTTCAGTTCGTCGGGCAGTGCCACGGCGCGCAACTGGAGCGAACGCACCCAACCCGCCACCTCGTCCTCGCGCATCGTGTACAACACTTCGCGAAATTCCTCGATTTCATCGGCAGAATAGGCATCACTTTCCCTTCCGCGAAAGCGATCCAACTCTTCATCATTGTAATACTCAATCTGCTTGCTCACAGCAGCAAGCAGACTCTCCTTCTCGCAAGTCTCGTGCTGACCACAACACTCCATGTCCTCCACCTGCTTGATGGAAGGAAGTTCGGTGATTTCGCCCTTTTTCAACTGCGCCTTCAACTTTTTCTCCCTGAAAAAGCCTGCAAGAAAGGCGACAACGCCCAACACAATCAGTCCTACAATCAAATAAATCATACAATCTCAAATCCAACGGTTCTTAAATCATCCCAAAAGCGAGGATAAGACTTCGACACCACCTGCGGATTGTTCACACGGATGCTGCCATCCCTCAGAGCCACAGGCGCAAATGCCATCGCCATGCGGTGGTCTTCGTAAGTGTCAATGGCGATTTCATCGGCTGATTTCGGCTCACTGCGCATGCCCGTCCACAGCAATTCGCTGTCGTGGCGGTCCTCCAGCACAAAACCCAACTTAGCCAGTTCGCATTTCAGAGCCTCGATGCGGTCCGTCTCCTTGATTTTGAGGCTCTGAAGCCCGATGAAATGGAACGGAACGCCCAACATGCAGCAAGTCACGACAAAGGTCTGAGCCAGGTCTGGCATCGTCAGGAAGTCATAATCCAGCCGTTCCACACACCGCCCATTCTTCCGCAGCACCACCGTGTCGCCCCGATGCTCCGTGGCCACACCCAGCAGCGCAAACACCTCGGCCCCACGGCTGTCGCCCTGCAGGCTCTCGGCAAAAAGCCCCGGCAACACCACCTCGGCATCGCCGTTAGGAGCCAGAGCCACCATCTCATACCAATAACTGGCCGCACTCCAATCGCTCTCCACCCGATAGGGACGTTCCCGATAGGGATGCGCCTCCACCCTGATGCTACGCTCATCCTCCCATTCAGCCCTCGCACCAAAGTCGCGCATGATGGCCAACGTCATGTCTATATAAGGCCGACTGACGATTTCATCGGACAACTTCAGCCTCAAACCCCGTTTCAGCCGAGGCCCAATCATCAGCAAGGCAGAGATATACTGTGAACTCACATTGCCCGCCAACTCAATCTCGCCACCCTCCATCAGCGGATTACCCTCGATGCACAACGGCGGAAAACCCTCACGCTCCACATACTCCACCCTCGCGCCCAACCGACGCAAAGCATCCACCAAGATGCCGATAGGCCGCTGCTTCATCCGCTCACTGCCCGTAATGACGCGCCGTCCCTCGCCCACAGCCAGCAGAGCCGTCGAAAAGCGCATCGCCGTCCCAGCAGCCCCCACATCAATCACCCCCACATCGCCATCCCTCCCCCCATCATCACCAGCGCAGCGAAGTTTTCCTTCGCCATCCCTCCCCCCATCATCACCAGCGCAGCGAAGTTTCCCTTCGCCATTCCTCCCCTCATCACCTCTTGCGTGGCGAAGTTTCCCTTCGCCAATCCCCCCCTCGCGTCTCCATCCCTCCAGCCACGCCAGCATCACCCGCGTGTCATCACAGTCACTCACATTCTCCACATCAAACCGCTGCCCCTCGCCCCCTTCGCCACTGTCAGCCAGCGCACGAATGGTCAAAGCACGATTGCTGATGCTCTTCGACGACGGGAGCACCACTCGCCCCCCCAATCGGGAAGGCCCTGTTACCTTTATCTGCATATTCATGATTAAATATGTTGCAAAGGTACGAAAAACTCCCAACTCCTCACCGCTAACTCCCAACTTTTTCCTACCTTTGCCCCCAAAACAACCCCAACAACCTTCACCACAACTCACATGAACAACATAAAGCACACCCCCATCCGACTCACTGCCCTCCTCACAGTCCATCCCACAGCCCTCCTCACGGTTCTCCTCGCCGTCCTCCCCATCCTCCTCACTGTCACATTCTCCGCCTGCGAGAAAGTCGAAATTCCACAGAAAGAGGACACCCCCACCAACACCCCATCCACCCCACAAACCCCATCAACCCCAGAAAACCCAGAGTCCCCATCAACCTCCACCCTCCAAGACACCCTCAACTACGTAGAGTCCGCAGGCGAAACCCCAGAAAACGCCTTCACCGTCGCCGACTTCAAAACCTACATCCCCATCTATTTCGAACACAACAGAGATGAAGTCGGCCTCCCCCTAAACCTGAAATACAAGCACGTGCGAGGCTACATCGTAGGCTTCATTCCCAAAAACAAAAGAAGCCTCACCCACACCCGCTTCAGCACCGCCAATGCCGTCGAAAGCAACATCGTCATAGCCGATTCACCCGATGAAATCGACCCCAGCCAATGCATAGCCATCGAACTGCCCAACTCATCGCAAGCCAACAAAGACACACGCCAAGCACTCAATCTGGCCACCCATCCCGAAAACCTCCACCGCCAAGTCATCATCTTCGGCAACATCACCCACTCCTACATGGGAACCTACGGCCTCAAGAACGCCTCCGCTTACTTCTTCCCCACCCCCTGACGCCCCATCCCCACAGCCACCACGCACGCCCCCGAATCGTACAAAAAGACCAACCCCAACCACCCCCAAAACAGGAGTGAGTCACACCTATCCCATAGGTCTGAGTCACACCCCTACCACAGGTGTGACTCACACCGATTTCGACGCTACGAGCAAGTACAAATTGACCAATTTCCACATCCCCCAAATTGACACTGAAAAACAAATAAAAACTTTTTTCTTCGTCCGCCGAAGGCGTATATCTTACACCGAGCCCACGTCTCCAATAATAATTATTGGACAAAATTATCGTAAATTATTGGAAATTATTGTCCGAGGAAACCAAGCCGCTTGCGGCGAAAAGAAGAAACATCATTGTATAAGATTATTTTGTGTAGTTACTTAATTGTTCATTGTTCATTAAGAATTAACCATCTTTTATATCTTTTCCATCTTTGTGAAAAGAAATGATTCCCAAATCTATCTCTGTTTCAAACTTTTTGCTTTCCATGGCTGCTGCGGACTGACATCCATCACAATTCCCAACAGCGTGAGAAGCATCGGCGATAAGGCTTTCTACAATTATTTCCACTGGATCCAATGATATAACCTCGAAGAATACCCACCTGAAACAAGCAGCCCCGTCACGTCGTCACGACGCGGCGGGGCTTTGGTGCCTATAGGACTTGAACAAAAATTACTTTGTTTAACTAATCTTCTTTTACTAATCTTTACTGCTTTATGAAATCAAGTAATGCTCATCGGATGATTCGCTCAGAGTTTGAATGTCAGTCGGAGCAGTGCGGTGATGATTGTTTTCTTGTTCGTATTCGTTTCGCACTATTTCATCTGCTCCAGCAGTCGGGCGAGTCCTTCGAGGTCGCGCGGGTCGGCATTTACGTCGAGTACCTTTCCGTCGCGGTCGATTAGCCGATAGTGGGGCCATGCGTGGACGTTAAGGTAGTTCTCTACGGCACTCTGCTGGTCAATGGGCAGGTTGTAGTGGACGATGTTCTCGCCCGTGACGTTGTACTGCTTGATGACGTTCTTCCACGCCTCGTCACTGCTGCGGTTGGCCAAGTAGAGATAGACGAGATTGTAGTCTTTCAGCCGCTCGTATTCTTCCTGCGAGTGCGAGAGGGCTTCCTTGCAAGGGCCGCACCATGTGCCCCAGATGTCGAGCAGGACGAGGTGGCCACGATAGGACTCGGTGATTTTGTGGAGAATCTGCTCGCCGTCGCTCATGTCGGCCACGTCGTCAGCAGACTTCAGATTTGCCGTATCTGAAAGGGAGCGTTTCTGTATAGCTACGTATTTATCGTTCAGGGTTTTCACTACGGCAAAAGCCTGTGGCATCTTTACCAGATGCTTCTCTACATGGTCAAGAACGAGCGAATCAAGGGGCTGACGGGTGCCGTCAATCATTTCATAGAACATGTGGGCAAAGAAGATGTCGCGCAGTGGATATTCGCATCCCACGGAGTCCAGCATCGCCTGAAGGGTATCATCATTGCCTTGGTCTGGCATGAAGTACTCAAGATAGTTGTTCATGAAATATGGGAAATCGTCATAAAGCGTGTAGGGCTTCGAGGCTTTCTTCCAAAATTCCTTGCCCACAAAGTCCACATAGTCCTGCGGCAGTTTGAAACCGGGCATGAAGTATTTGGCCTGCATCATCGATTCGGCCTGTATGTTCTGATACTCGCCTTCCACATAGTCGATATACCGCTGCGAGAGCGTTGGATGCTCGGCTATTGTCTTTCGCAGTTCGGCCTCGCTTTGGGCGCGACTTCTGTCTGTCTGAGCCTTGAAATCCATCGCATCCACCTTACCGTCCTGGCTGATGTCTATGCGGTCGTGATGACCACCCGATGGATGGGCCAACAACTCGTTCTGCAACCGCACGTTACCGCCCATCCACAATTTCTGCCCCGTCTTATAGTCGTACTGGAAGAAGTAAGTCTCGCCAGGCTCTACAACACTCATAATTTCCGTGCGGTGTTCGTCTAACCATACTTTCGAGGTATTGATGACGGGGAAGCGAAGTGTGAAGCGGCCCAGGGAGTCCATCTTGGCAAAGAATACTTCTTGCTCGTCGGTGATGATGCTGTTCCACGATATTCTGAATTCGCCGCCTTTCTGCCACTCCTCTTGGGGCATGTCCTTCAGCCAGCCTATGATGGTCACGCTGTCGCCATCCCTGTAGCCATTGTCTGCAAAGCCCGTGCGCATGTCTTTCGTAGGGTAGTCGGGCAGAGTTTCTGTAGTGATTAGGCTGCACGTTATCGGTTTCTGCTTGCCGACGGCAATGCTGCGAAGCCCTTTCTTCTGCCTGCCGACCCTGATGGTTGTACCGTTCTTGCTTTGCAAACGATCTGAGGTCGGGCGGCTGATGGTCAGCGTGTAGGTATCCTTCTTCTCGGTTCGGGCAACGATGTCCCATACCATGTTGTCATAGATGACATGATTCGCAGTGATGCCTATGAGCCAGTCACCCGTTTTCTCGTTGCGCCAGTAGGTGTCTGCAAGTGTACTCACTGTATTCTGCGCCCGCCCCGCCATTGCGACGAGGGCGAGCAGTGCGGTGATGATGGATTTCTTGTTCATTGTTCTTTTCGTCTTTATCGGGTAAAAGCATGGGGTGCATCGCTGCGGCCCATGCCTGTCCCGGGTTCTATTATTTACTAACTCGTTTTGAGCTTATGAAAATCAAAACTCCGTTTTTAGGTTTTCCTTACCAGCTACTCTGCTTCTTCTATTATCCATTTCTGGTTGGCGTTGCTTTGCGGGTCTTCGTTGATGTCGTAGCTGAATATGGAGGCTCCTTCCTTAGTCTCGCCACCAGCGAGGTCAACACAGCGGCCTGTGGCTTTGTTGATGATGGTGACCGTTCCGTCCTTTTCTATCAGTTTCCACCGCTGATAGGGATTGTTCTTGTTGAGATAGCGGAACACGAGCCACTGACCTTGCTCACTCTCAGAGCCATCCTCCAGGGCAAACATATTTTCGGTGACGATGAAGCAGTCCTCGCTCACGGTGTCGGAGAAACGCGTGTCAACAACGACCGTTGGGATGAACTTAAAGCGGAAAACCTTCTTGTCGGTGATGACGATGCGGTTGGGGCCACGCCCCGACGGTACAGAATCGCGATAGGCACTAGCATGAAGGTTGTAGTCAAACGACAGGCCCAGCTTTGCACCAGTGCTTTTGTTCACAATGGTGTAGTATTTGCCGGGGGTGTAGTCGAAGTTGGTAAACAACTCGCTGTAAGTTTTCTTGCCGTAGAGCACATTCAGGTCGGCATTACTGCCCTTGATCTGCAGGATATAGACTGTGCGGAAGTCAGGGTCTGCATCAGCCATGTGAAGCTCGTAAACACAGCTGTCGCTTTTGTGCGTATGCTTAAGGGTACGGGTGTAGGTGTTTGTGAAATATCCATTGTGCGAATCGCGTAAGGCATTGACAAGAGGGTCAAAGTCTTGCTGCTTGATGTCACGGAAACTGTATTCCGTGATGTGTCGAAGCATCTTCCCCGTTGCAGGGTCTTTGTCAACCATTTCCCGTGACGGGGTCTTAGGATAAGTTTTCAGCAGTTTTCCGATGATGTCATCTACTGCGCTTTGTGCAGAGGCCGACAATATGATGGCCAGCACCATGAGGGTCATTGTAATCTTTTTCATTGTTTCTTAAGTTTATTTGTTATTGATTGTTTGGTCTTGGACCATTGAGTATGTATAGTTTTGCTTCCACCCGGTCATCCTTTGGCAAATACCATTTCAGAATATAGTTGGTTCGGTGGCACTTGTTCTCAGAGTCAACGACCGACAGCGACACGAAGCTGTATTCTGTAGAATGGCTTTCCAAACGTTCACCGTTCTGCAATGTAACGGTGGTCCGGCGACGTTTCTGCATGGCCTGATTGTAGGCGGCAGAGGTGCGTATGTAGCTGTAGGCATCCATTTTGTCTGCATCAAAAGCGAACAGGAGGGAGTCTATGGCCGTCATGTCGGTTATCGACAGCTCGTAGATGCGATTCGATTGTGTGCCAGACTTGATAGCAGACTCACTTTTCCCGGAGTTAATGACCCACTCGGGATGTTCTGACAACATGTTGTCGATGGCTTTTCTGACGTGTGTCTGGGCATGACTAACCATTGCGAAAGCCCATAGGAATGTAATAAATATAAAGTATCTCATACGCTCTAAATGATTATATTGGTTTCGTTGTCCGTTTCCTCTTGTTCCTCACTCTGCGGAATACTCTCTTCAATGTCAATGGCACATCGTACCGTAGCTTGCGAAAAGGCCATGTCAGCTTCATCCAGTAATTTCATCATTTGTTCCACATCCCTTGATTTCTGTTTGGCCGACTTTCCTGTTCTGACAGAGCGAGACGGCTTTGCTGTTATCTCTGCCACGGTTGGTGTCACTTCCGCGATTGTCTCAAGATGCGGCTCTATGGCAACAGGCGTAGGCACATCCTTCGTTTGGGCTATGACATGCGAAGGTTTGCACGTTTCCTCCTGATGTTGCAACGACAATCCTATTCCGAAAACGAAAGCTATCATAGCCGCTGCAGCACTCCATTTTATGATTATCCTCCTGTACGAAACGTATGGCTTTTGCTCGTACTGCCTGATGCCTCTGAACAGGATGGAGAACTCGCGCCACTCAGCCGGAATATCGCGGTGGGTGCTGAAATACTCGGAAAGAAGCTGTTCTTCCTCCTTGGTCGTTTCAGCAGCCATGTAGCTGTCGAGCAGTTTCTGTATGTATTCTTTTTCCATCATCTTGTCATTTTACTTATTAGTTGTAACATTCTCTGGCGTGCTTTCGACATCATGCCTCGGCACGACGATTCGCTGGTTCCCAGCACTTGGGCAATCTCCGCAAAGCTCATGTCTTCCTGTTCGCGCATCTCCACGATTCTCCTCCAGTTGTAGGGCAGTTGGATCATGGCGCGTTGGACGATGCAGCCAGCCTCCTTGTCCTCTACGTAATGTTGTGGCGTTAGCGAATCGGGTACGTCGGGAATGCTCCCCGTTTCTTCATCGTCATCCTCTTGCCTATAGAAGATGCGCAGGATGGGATGTCGTCGTCGGTGTCTCAACGTGTCAAGCGCGAGGTTCCTTGCCATCGTGTCGGCCAGATGCTTTATTTCATCGGCGTTATCTCGTAGGCCTTCATGTCGTTCCCATAACCTTATCAGCACTTCTCCGGCCACGTCCTCAGCCTCTTCCTTTTCGTCAAGTAACGCCAAAGCCCTCCTGACAGCAATCTGCCGCAGTTCCGCTACCAACGATATGTACTTCAGACGTTCCATACTTATAATACGATGAAAGAGTGAAAACGCTACGCAGAATCTCCACTTTTTTTCAGAAAATCTTCATTTTACACTTTTTTACCTACCAAAAAGCGGACGAGGGTGCCTCGTTTTCATCCCCGCCCGCCTTGGCTTGTCAACACCATTATGCGTTTCATCTTTTTACTTGCGTCCACTGCATGAGGTGGAAAAGAAGTGTTCTGCGAAAATTACTTGCCCTATAACATAGAGCTGCTAAGGGCTTGATTAATTGAAAAGTTCATCTAATGTCACTTCATTGTTTACAATGCTCTTGTGCATTCCGTCTGCCACGCCGAATGTCGTAACAAACGTATTCACTAGTGCTTTTGTACATTTCGTGGCCTCACGGAAGATTGTCATCCGCTGGCGTAGTTTCTTTTCGTATGCATCCTTTAATTCGTATGGACCGACACTGAACTTCATCTCGCAAAGATGCACCATGCGGTCTGCACGGTCGATGATAAGGTCAATTTGTGCGCCTTCCCTCTTGGCAGGGTCTTGATTGGCCTTGTCTGCCAATTGCCGCCAGGAGGAAACACTGGTTGCCATTCCGGAAATGCCAAGCGCCCTCTTTATCTGCCCTACGTGGCAGAGGCAAAGCAGTTCGAACGCCCTGCCCATCCAGGCTTCTACGCTGTGCGACTGAAAATTATGGCTCCACCACTGTTCATCCCCCGACATATCTTCGGCAAGGAACTTATAATAAAATAAGGTATAAAAGTCAACCAGCCTGTAAATGGCATCAGTTGACTTGTTGGGGAAACGAGCCATTTTGGCGATGAAGTCGCAGCGTTCCAGATTACGCAGTACAGCAGTGAGATTGCGCCCCTCTTTTTTCAGAACTTTCATCAAATCGTTTCGAGTCATACCTTCTTTCTGTTGACTGAGAGTTTTTACCACAGAGATATACTGGTCGGCATGTTTGAAAAGTGCCGTATATAGTTCCTCAAACTCTATGCGGAGTGGG
>OCVV011360010.1_pt1 | contig 31689 bp, 31 predicted proteins | sample 1539721 | NCBI WGS metagenome assembly OCVV01 (sample SAMN02144230, study PRJEB22623) | gut metagenome | biome: sheep rumen | host: Ovis aries | place: New Zealand | reverse complement strand
TTTGTATTCGATTTGGATAAATTCTTCATGCTCGGAAATGAAAATAAATTCTCATTTCACTTGCTTTATCAGAATTTTGCATTATCTTTGCAAATGGATATGCTGATGAAGCAAGTAAAATGCAGAGTTGGCAAGATACGTTACCATGGGGTTGACTGGATTTGACAGCGGGCCGAAATGGTGCGTAAGCATGCAGAGTCTCGGTGGTTAGCTCTTTAATCTTAGCGACCAAAAAATTAATTGGCGAAAACAATTACGCTCTCGCTGCCTAATCGAAGTACAGTAGATTACTGGCTTTATCGCGTCACAAGGTGATGCGACGAGACACCGCTCCAAGGATGTTGTTCCGAATCTGAGGATAAAGTGGTGCAGGTAAATCGGAAATAGTTTGGGTAGGCCTCGATGTCCAAATGAAATTTTAGAGGATAAGGCATCGGTTGGTGGTCCAGGTCTTGCCGTTGCTCGAAAAACAAAGGCTGGAATAAGCATGTAGAAAGCGTATGGTTTCCCTGTTTGGACGAGGGTTCGAATCCCTCCAGCTCCACGCTGCAAATGCCAATTGCCGAGGAAGGTGATTGGCATTTTGCATGTAAAATAAAAAACAATCTTAAACGAAAAAATTTCCTTTATTTACCAAAGGATAAGCATATGAGCAGTATTGAAATTAAGGAGGTAAAAACTAAGAAAGAACTCAAGCAGTTTATACAGTTCTATTACGATTTATATCGTGATAGCGAATATGCAGTGCCTTATCTGTATATGGACGAGATGGACACTTTGAGGAAAGAGAAAAACCCTTCATTTGAATGCTGTGAGGCTGCTTACTATATGGCTTTCAAAGATGGTAAGATGGTGGGGCGTGTGGCTGCTATCATCAACCATAGAGCTAACGAGAACTGGAACAGAAAATGTGTACGCTTTGGTTGGTTTGACTTCGTTGATGACATTGAGGTGTCGGAAACTCTGCTGAAAACAGTAGAAGAGTGGGGACTTGCCAAAGGAATGAACGAAATAACTGGTCCGTTGGGCTTTACGGATATGGATCGTGAAGGTATGCTCATAGAAGGTTTTGAGGAGCAGTCAACAATGTATGTTAACTATAATTATCCTTACTACAGGGAACATATGGAACATATGGCTGGTTTTGCCAAAGACAACGATTATATGGAATATAAGGTTAGGGTGCCTGACGAACCTCCATACAAGTATGGCAAGCTTGCTGATATGATTTCCCAAAGATACAACCTAAAAGTGCATAAGTTTACTCGTAAGGAACTTATTGAAGGTGGTATGGGGCGTAAGGTGTTTGAGATTGTTAACGAAACATACTCGCATCTGTATAACTATAGCCACATGAGCGACAAGCAGATTGACGGATATGTAAACAACTATATCAAGATTGCCGACCTTAACCTTGTATCGTCTGTGGTTGACGAGAATACAGGCGAAATGGTGGCAATAGGTGTAACATTCCCTTCGTTTACCAAGGCTTTGCAGCACACCCGTGACGGACGTATGCTACCAATGGGGTGGTGGGAATTGCTCAAGGTGCTGAAATGGCATAAGACAGATACTGTTGACTTGCTTTTGATTGGCGTGTTGCCTGAATATAGAAAGAAAGGCGCCAACTCGCTTATATTCAACGATCTTATTAAGCAGTTTGTAAAATATGGATTTAAGTGGGCTGAGGCTATGCCGCAGATGGAAGACAATAAAGCTGTGCAGTCAGAGTGGCAATATCTTGAGTCGCGTCAACATCGTCGCCATCGCTGTTACACTAAGAAACTGTAGAACGTTGAACATTGAACATTCGTATAAATAAAGTGAATCGATCGACTTTGTTATGATAAGTTTTTTCCGTTGGTTAGAGGAACTTTATAAAAAAAATAGCGCTACAATCTCACGATTCCGGCGCTAGGTATTTACTAAAAATAAATTAACTCAAGTAAACTTTTTTCCTTGTACTTATCACAAGCTGGGGAACGAAGCCTCACTTTCGTGAGATAAAATATATGCGAAAAATATTTTTTTTACTTACACTTGTGGAATTGTATTCCACTTTAGCTGCTGCAAATATATGAAATATAAAATAAAACTCCAAATGTTTTTGCAGTTTTTTGTTCTTTTTGCTTGAAATAATTATAAAGCTTTACAAATGCAAAAGTTAAATATAATTCGATATGGATGTTGGGGCATTTGGTTGTTTGGTCGTTTAGTCGTTTGTGACTAATAAACTCAAACTTATAAATTCGCAAAATTACACACTCTTTGCCTCAATAGTTCTATAGACTATATACTTGCCATCAGCTTTGAAACTGAATGTAGAGCCTGTGGATTCGTTGAGGCTGCCTTGCCATAGCTCTTTGTAGGCATAGCTGTTCCAACGCAATCCAGTGCTTTCGAGACGAGTGCAACTTAAGTTGAATATGCTTACTTGCTGCCCTTTAAAGCTTTGCCACACGCTATCGCCTTCTGCTACCATGAAATACCCGTAGTCGGTAATCATTACAGGTTCTATTCCCAATTCGAATTTATATCGTGGCAGTAGGAATATATTAGCGAGTGTGTGATCTTCACGTTTGCCTGTAGTTCCAAGATAGGCTACGAGTGCTGGATTATTATCGGTAGGCGAATTGAGGATGTGTTGTTTGATATATTTTGTTGCTTTAGTAAGGTCGTTGTCCTCTTGTTCGCTAATGTGTACTATAATGTCGCTATATTGGCTTTTGAGCTTATCTGGTAATGAGTCGCCATCGCCAATTATAAAAGTTGGTTTGCCAATATATTGCAATGCAGCTCCATCGCAGCATACAACCTGTGACGCATTACGAAGAATAGCCTTTGGGAGGTTGTGTTGTGGATATTCTCCATTGGCGAGTATTACAGTATCAAACTCGCTGTCTTCATTTATCAGTTGGAACTTATTCATTATTCATCTTCTTATTTCTGGCTTGTTTTAGCCATGTTTTTCCATTTTTTCCAGCCTGCTATGGCTATTATAACATATAAGGCGTAGAGACCTGCTTTAAAGGGTATTCCTTTGCTTATGTATAGATAGGTGCATACTGCATCTACAATTATCCAGAAAAGCCATTGTTCAACATATTTTCTGGCTAAGGTCCATAGACCAACGAAACTTAGTGCGTTGGTGAAAGCATCAAGACATGGAACGTTGGAATTAGTCCATGTTACCAATACATACCATGTTGCAGCCCATGCTAAAAGAAAAAATACAAGCGTTGGCAGATAAAGGCTCTTGCGCATGTGAGTGACAGGCATAGGTTCACCCTCCCGTTGATTGCGCTTTTTACAGAATCTCCAGATACAATATCCATATATGGCAGCAACAGTATAGTAGCATGCCATTGCGGCATCGCCATATAGTCCGTGCTGCCAGTAGAGTACGATATCGAGCGCGGGCATGATAATACCAACTACCCATAGGGCTATGCTTGCCTTGTATTCCAGCCATATATATATGAGGCCAAGAATGGTAGTGATTATATCAAGTCCGTGTTCGATAACGAAGTTTTCCATTTTCTATTTTGTTTAGAAGTTGATGCTGATGTGAGACATGAAGTTGAATGGTGCTGATGCTGCAAATCCTACTGCACCACTGTCACGGGTGCCCCAATCGTTGAATACCACGATATTCCCCTTGCTGTTTGTGGCAATCTGTGGCGCTGCATAGCCATTGTTGTCATATTTTGCTGAGAAGATATTGTAAAGGGTTACACCGATAGTGATGTCCTTGATGCCAAGTTTCTTCAAACCGAAGTTGTAGCTAAGGTCAATGTTTGTAGTGAAGTGGTCATCAAGCATAAGTGATTCGCTTGTGATATTGCCTTTGTCATCTTTACCCTCCATAGTCTTGAAGTCGGTGTTGGTGAGATACTGTTCACTAACATATTGGCTTTGGATGCTTGCGTTGAATCCCTTATACATGAATGAGAATATGTTGTTGAAAATCACGTCTGGTGAGAAGGCTGTATGTGTGTTACCTAATTTGATAGGTTTACCAGCTACATTTTCCCAATTCTCATCATAAACAGGTTTGTCTTCAGCATCAAGCTTCACGGTTGCTTGTGTCCAGTCCTTGTTGATAGCTTTAGCAAATGTGGCATTAGCATCCCAGCGGAACCAGTTTACAGGTTGCCATGCTGCTTCGAGTTCGATACCTGTGCGATAGCTCTTACCTGCGTTTTCGTTGCTTGCAACCATTTCGCCGATTTCGTTAAGAGCACCTGTGAGCACATACTGGTGGTTGTAGTACATATAATAGAGGTTTACACCAGCTGTGAACTTATTGCTTTCAAACTTGTAGCCAAGTTCAAAGTCTTGTAGCTTTTCTGCATTTAAGTGTTTCACGTAGTTATCTTCGTATATGTTACGTGTAGGCTCTTTGTGGCTTAATGCGTAGCTTGCATAAACTCTATGGTTATCGTTTATTTGATAGTTCAAACCGAACTTAGGATTGAAGAAATCAAAATCATCGTGAATGACATATGCTCCAGTTTTATCTGCCCATGCATCATCTTCTGGGTCTTGCATGCGATAGCCTACATGACGATACTGAAGGTCAACGTATGCACTAAGACCTTTAAGGAACTCATACTGAGCTTTTCCATATACGTTGAAGTCGGTCTTCAAAGCGTTGTTGCGATAGTACTCGTGATTAGGGTAGAATGTTTTAGCAGGTGCTTTTACCCATTGAACATATCCAAAGTGGTCGCCGTCGTATTTATTCCAGCCACCGCCAAATGTAGCCTTGAAATTGCTGAGGTTGTCATAATTAACAGATGCAACCGCACCCCAGAAATCATTGTCCATCTTTTTCTGACGGGTAAGGTCTGTTTTGTATTCGATGTCGGAAAGGCCGTAGTCCTGCAGGTCTTTCTTTGACTTATACTCATCGTAGTAGCCTTGTCCCTTGGTATAGTGAAGAGCAGCATTCAGGTTCCAGTTGTTGTTGATAATCTGATCCCAGATGAGCTGATAGTTCTGCTGGTGGTAATTATCAGTCTGGTCTTTGTAATAGCAGATATTGCCGTTTTCGTCTTTGTATTCACCACAGCTGTTGTAGCGACGGCCATATCGGTTCTGCTCGTATTTAGAACTGTAGTTCCATGCGTGGTATGTTTCTTCTATACCGTTCCATGTGATGAATTTCACCATGGTCTTGTCGCCGAAGTAACCTCCCTGCAGCAGGTAGCTATTCAATTTTGTTGATGCACGATCGATATAGCCCTTTGAACCAATGTTCGATAGACGTCCCTGAATACCCCAGTGTCCACCTAAAAGACCTGTACCGAAGCGTAATGTTTGCTTGTGGCTGTAGTATGAGCCTGCTGAAAGGTCAATACCAATGAAAGGTTTCAGACCGATGTTTTCGGTGAGCATATTGATTGAAGCACCAAATGCACCGGAACCGTTTGTTGATGTTCCTGCTCCACGCTGAAGCTGCATGCTTTGGACAGAAGAGGCGAAGTCGCCCATGTTTACCCAGAATACCTGACTTGACTCAGCATCGTTGAGAGGAATACCATTGGCTGTGATGTTAATACGACTTGGATCAACACCGCGTACACGTATAGATGTGTATCCAATGCCGTTTCCTGCATCTGAAGTGGTTGTGATAGAAGGTGTGAGGGAAAGGATGTAAGGAATGTCCTGTCCGAAGTTAACCTTCTTGATTTCCTTTTGATTAAGATTTTTGTAAGCTACAGGTGTTTGTTTGTTGGCACGGATAGATGTAACGAGAACATCCTGAAGTTGATAGGCGTTTACCGTGTCAACCTTTGTGATGCGGAAATTATCCGCCAATGAGTGGCCCGCACACGCAAGTGCAGCCATCAATACCAATGATTTTTTCATTGTGATGTGGTTTACCTTAAAAAAAATAAATAAAGAGGGATTCTTATCCTACCTACGCCGGCATTACCCGGATCAGGTTTTAGGGTATAATCTCAGCACCGTTCAAATGAGCGGGCACCCCCAGAAGGCAGTTTGCCATTCCGCTTGCAAAGGTAATCAGAAAGGTTGATATACACAAAAAAATTTGGTATTTTAGTTTAAAATGAGTAATTTCGCACGATAATTTATATCGTATTATGGGAAAAGAAACTACTAAGGAGGAACAGATATTAATAAGCATAACAGGTCAGGATCGTCCTGGCTTGACAGCTTCTGTAACTGAGATACTTGCAGATCATAATGCTAAGATACTTGATATTGGTCAGGCTGACATTCACAGTACATTGTCGTTGGGTATCTTGATTCGTATCGATGAGAGTCAGTCGGGACAGGTGATGAAGGAATTGCTTTTCAAGGCTAACGAACTTGGTGTGAATATAGGCTTTTCACCTATTGGCGATGAACAGTATGAAGACTGGGTAGGTCGTCAGGGAAAGAACAGATATATCCTAACTGTTATTGGACGCAGACTGTCGGCAAAGCAGATTGCTGCTGCTACAAAGATTATTCATCAGCAAGGATTGAATATAGACTCAATACTCAGACTTACTGGTAGGCAGAGTATTATGCATCCAGAGAGAAATGTGCGTGCATGTATTGAATTCTCGCTTCGTGGTACACCATTAAATAAAAGTCAGATGCAAGCTGAACTGATGCAGTTGGCATCAGAGATGGGAATTGATTTCTCTTTCCAGAAAGATGATATGTATCGTCGTTCACGTCGTCTCATCTGTTTTGATATGGACTCTACTCTTATTCAGACTGAGTGTATTGATGAGCTTGCCAAGAGAGCTGGAGTGGGAGAGCAGGTTGCTGAGATAACAGCCAGAGCAATGCGTGGTGAGATTGATTTCAAGGAGAGTTTTACAGAGAGAGTAGCATTGCTCAAAGGTCTTGATTCCAGCGTGATGCAGGATATAGCAGAACATCTGCCTATCACAGAAGGTGCCGACCGACTGATGACTGTTTTGAAGCGTTGCGGATATAAGATTGCTATTCTAAGTGGTGGATTTACTTATTTTGGCGAATACTTGCAGCGCAGATATGGCATAGACTATGTTTATGCCAACGAGTTGGAGATAGGTGAAGATGGTAAACTGACCGGTCGATTCAAGGGAGAAATCGTTGATGGACATCGCAAGGCAGAACTTCTGAAGTTGATAGCTCAGGTTGAAAAGGTTAACCTTGCACAGACTATTGCCGTGGGTGATGGTGCCAACGATTTGCCAATGATTAGTGATGCCGGATTGGGAATAGCTTTCCACGCTAAACCAAAGGTGGTTGCAAATGCAGAACAGAGTATCAATAGTATAGGACTTGATGGTATTCTCTATTTCCTTGGATTCAAAGATAGCTATCTTGAATAATAATTTGAATCGGCCTTCGAGATGCCTTCGAGATGCGTTCGAGATTTCTTTAGGATGCCTTTAGGATTCGTTTAGGACAAATCCAATTCAAAATTATATATTTTAAACGATTGAAGCCAAATGTTTCGTGGATTAAATACATCCACAAAACATTTGGCTTCTTTCTTCCTCTATCTTCTTTTCTATTATTCTATCTTCCTTTAAATAGATACTAACCTTCCCGGAAGAAATCGAGTGTTTCTTTGATTTCGTCCTCGTTGGCAGTTTGATTGATTTTTATATCACCAATAGCACTAAGGAGTGTGAAGTTGATAATGCCATTCTGGTTCTTTTTGTCGTGGTGCATCAACTCTATCAGTTCTGGGTAATCATCGCAGGTTATGCCAAGTGTGCCGTAGTTTTCACGAATGAAAGTAACAGTTTGACGCATCTTCTCGGTAGGGAAACCTGCCTTTATCGCACTAAGATACAGCTCGCAGATGAGACCATAGGCAACGGCATAGCCATGAAGAATAGGAGTGCGTTTTAAAGCCCAACTCTCGAAAGCGTGTCCGAAGGTGTGCCCAAGGTTGAGTGCTTTGCGTAGCCCCTGCTCGAACGGGTCTTTTGTTACCACTTGCTCTTTCACTTTTACGCTGCTTGCTATCATCTGTTGGAGTTGTAGAAAATTAGGTTGCTGCAGATTGAAGTTGACGAGTTCTGCCCACATCTTATCGTTTGATATGAGTCCATGCTTGAGCATTTCTGCATATCCAGAACAGATGTTTTCGTGATCAAGGGTCTTTAAGAATGTTGCATCTAGTATAACAAATTTTGAGTCGTTGAAAACACCAATCTCGTTTTTCAAGCCTCCGAAGTTTATTCCTGTCTTCCCGCCAACAGATGCATCGACCATGGCAAGGAGTGTGGTAGGAATATTAATAAAGTTGATGCCACGTTTAAAGGTAGATGCAGCAAATCCTCCAAGATCAGTAACCATACCTCCACCTAAGTTGATGAGTAGTGATTTGCGTGAGGCACCACCTTGTTGTAGTTGCTGCCACACGTGTGATATCGACTCCAAATTCTTGTTGGTGTCGGTGGAAGGAATTGTGATGAGTTGTGCTTTCTTAAGCGAATAGGAACTGCCAATTACAGGCCAACAGGTTTTGATAGTAGTTTCATCTGTAAGTACAAAAACCTTATCGTGGTTGCATTCAGAAATAGCTTCAGCAAGTTCCTTATTGAAGTTTTTCGAAATTATAATTCTCTGATCCATAACACATACTAATTCTAATAAAGATTAATAGACTGATAAAGGCTACATATAGCCATTAAAACAGCTTTGGTGTGTTGCAAAAGTAAAGTTTTTAGCTTAATAAACAAAATTTTTGAGTATTTTTTGCTTCAAGCATTAAACGTTTTAGGTATAGGTGCGTCTATTTACATGAAGTTTAAAAATTTATACCTTTAAGGCTAAAAAGAATGAAAAAGTATCTTCTACTTATGTTGATGTTACTAATTACAACATCAACATTTGCGCAAAACATCACGGGAACACTTACTGACCGTGATACCAAAGAACCTATTATGCAATGCACAGTGCAATTGCTTAATGCTAAAGACAGCTCCTTTGTTGGAGGCACCCTTTCTGACGAGAAAGGACAGTTTACATTGAAAACTCCTACTGCGGGTAACTATCTGTTAAAAATAACCAGTGTAGGTTACAAGGCTTATAATAAGAAGTTAGCTGTTGCAGAAACTAACGACATTGCTTTGGGAAGTATAGTCTTGGGCTCTGATGCTGTTATGCTGAAGGGGGCAACAATTACAGGACAGGCAACCAAGGTGACACTAAAGGAGGACACCTTTATATACAATGCGGCTGCATACCGCACTCCTGAAGGCTCAACCATAGAGGAATTGGTGAAACGTATTCCTGGTGCTCAGTTGAGTGATGACGGGAAAATAACTATCAACGGAAAGGAAGTGAAGAAAATTCTTGTTGATGGTAAGGAATTCATGACAGGTGACACTAAAACAGCATTGAAGAATCTGCCTACATCTATTGTTGATCGTATTAAGAGTTATGACCAGAAGAGCGACCTTAGTCGTGTAACAGGTATAGATGATGGAGAAGAACAGACTGTGCTGGATTTCGGTATAAAACCTGGTATGAATAAGGGTATGTTTAGCAATGTTGATGTTGCTGCTGGAACCGAGAGCCGTTATTCTGCTCGTGGAATGGGTGCTTATTTCAATGATCACAACCGTTTAATGGTATTTGCAAATGCTAACAATACCAATGATATGGGATTCCCAGGCGGTGGCGGTAGAGGATTCTTTGGTGGAGGTCGTCAGGGTCTTAATGCCTCAAAGATGTTGGGATTAAACTATAACTATGAGATTCTGGATAAAATTACTTTTGATGCATCATTGAGATGGAATCATAGGGATGGTGATACGTGGTCAAAGAGTTCAAGTGAGAACTTTGTTAGTAAGAATGGTGCGTTCAGCAATAGTTTGAACCAAAACTATAGCCGTAGTAACAGTTTGAATGGTAACATTCGTTTTGAGTGGCAACCTGATACCATGACAAATATCTTGTTTCGCCCATCTTTTACATGGTCAGATAATGATGGAATCACCTCAAGCCGTTCGGCTTCGTACATAGAGAACCCTTATCTTTATGTAGTTGATCCATTGGCAGCTGAGTCTATTACCAAGCTGAATGCAGATAGCCTAATGGTGAATACTCAGGATAATAGTGGTTTGAGTTATGGAAATAACAAAAATCTTAATGGAACATTGCAGTTGAACCGTAAGTTGAGTAGCAATGGCAGAAATATCACCTTGCGTTTCCAAGGTAACTATGGCAAGAGTGATAGCAAGAGCCTTTCTATGAATAATGTGCATCTTTATCAGATACTTAATGCAGCTGGTATGGATTCAACTTATCAGACTAACCGATGGAATCTTACTCCAACCACTAACTATGGTTATAGTGCACAGCTCACGTATAGCGAACCATTGTGGCGTGCAACATTCCTGCAGTTCAGTTATCAGTTCCAGTATAAATATAGCAAGAGTGATCGTGCAACATACGATTTTAGTAATCTTGGCGAAGATTTCTTTGCTGGTATTCCTCTCACCTATGGTGGTTGGAACGAGTATCTGAACAGATTGCAGAATCCACTTGAAAGCTATAAGGATGATGACCTAAGTCGTTTCTCTGAATACAAGAATTACATTCATGAGATGCAGGTGATGTTGCGTATTGTTCGTCCTAAGTATAACTTCAACGTGGGTGTAATGCTTCAGCCACAGAAGTCAAAGTATGTGCAGGATTATAAGGGACTTCACGTTGATACAACACGTACAGTTACTAACTTTACTCCAACTCTCGACTTCCGCTATCGTTTCAATAAGGTTAGCAACCTTCGTATCAATTATCGGGGTACTACATCACAGCCAAGTATGACAGATTTGCTGGATATTACCGATGATAGCAATCCGCTGAATATTACTAAGGGTAACCCAGGTTTGAAACCATCGTTTACCAATAGTTTCCGTTTGTTCTATAATACTTATATTGAGAAGAAACAGCGTGCAATAATGACATTTGTGAACTATAGCAATACAAGTAATAGTATCTCGAATAAGGTAACATACGACGAGAAGACCGGTGGACGTATAAGTCGTCCGGAGAATATCAATGGTAACTGGAATGCAATGGGTGCTTTCATGTTTAATACAGCTATTGACTCTGCTGGCTATTTCAATGTGAACACATTCACAAATGTGAATTACAATAATTATGTTAATTATGTTGTGGTTGGTAACCAATCAGAGAAGAACACCACACGTTCTACATCATTGGGAGAACGTTTGGAGGCAAGTTATCGTCGCACATGGTTTGAACTTAGTATTGATGGTTCGCTTACATATACTCATAGTCGTAACCAGTTGCTGAGCCAGAGCAATCTTGACACATGGCAGTTTGCTTATGGCGCATCAGCAAACGTAACTCTGCCGTGGGGCATGACTATTGCAACTGATTTGCATGAGAATAGTCGTCGAGGTTATGCAGACAACTCAATGAATACTAATGAGCTTGTGTGGAATGCACAGATAGCACAATCTTTCCTTAAGGGAAGTCCGCTGACTGTCTCTTTGCAGTTCTATGATATATTGAAGAATCAGAGTAACTTTAGCCGTTCAATCTCGGCAATGTCACGTCAGGATACCGAGTATAATAGTGTTAATAGCTACGCAATGCTTCACGTAATTTATCGTGTGAACCTTTTTGGTGACAAGAATTCACGTCGTCAGATGCGACAGGGACGCCCTGGAGAACCAGGATTTGGTGGTCGCCCTGGTGGTGGACGTGGAGGTTTTGGTGGACGTCCTGGTGGTGGACGTCCAGGTGGCTTCGGTGGTCCGATGTTCTAACGAGAAGAAATGTATAGGTATAAAAACAGGGATGAGTTCATTCGAACTTCATCCCTGTTTTTCTTTTATTGTTTGATTAAGTAAGACAATATTGTCAAATGCAGTTAATCAAAATGTGTTGTATTATAAGCTAAATCATTCTTCAAAGTCGTCGATATCGTCAAAACCAAACATGGCAGGATCAACAAATGCGTCGAGTGCGCGACGTTCTTTCTTCGTAGGACGACCTGTTCCTCGTGCACGATCAACAAATCCACTTATTCGACTCATTTCGAGCAACTCATATTGTTTTGGATCTGTAACGTTTTCATATACCTGAGGTATGAGTTTTGCTCCTACACGTTGTTCCAAACATGCAAGCACCTTGAAAGTGTAGGTGATAGGTGGCTTTTTAACGTTGATGACCTCTCCACATTTGATGGTGTGTGAAGGCTTAACATTAGAGTTTCCAATGGTTACGCGCCCGTTCTTGCATGCATCAGCAGCAATAGAACGTGTTTTGAAGATACGAGCAGCCCATAGCCATTTGTCTATGCGTGCCGTAGGACCTGTTCTTGGAAGTTGATCTTGTTTCATAGAGCGAGAAATTATTTCTTACCCAGTTTGTTATATTGGTTCATGGTGTTGTCGATACCTTGAAGCACAAAACTCTTTATGATGTCGCAAGCAAGGTCTATGCTTGGTTGTAGTTGCTTCATGTCTTCTGAAGTATATTTGCCCAACACCCAATCTACCTGTCCGCCTTTAGGATAGTCATTACCTATTCCCATACGTAAGCGGGCATAGTTCTGTCCGATTAGTTGCATTATGTGTCCAAGTCCATTGTGCCCTCCGTTACTGCCGTTAGCTTTCAAACGGAATGCGCCTAAAGGAAGAGCGATGTCGTCGCTAATGACAAGCAGGCGACTTTGGTCGATGTTTTCCTTGTTTAGCCAATATCTCACAGCATTACCGCTGAGATTCATGAAAGTGGTTGGTTTTAACAAGATAACTTTGCGACCTTTTATACTTGTTTCTGCAACAAATCCATATCGTTTGTCCTCAAAATGAATATTGGACGCATTAGCAAATGCGTCCAATACCATAAAGCCTGTATTGTGACGGGTGTCCTGATATTCATCACCAGGATTGCCCAGTCCACAGATCAAGAATTTGTCCATTATTCAGCGTCTTCAGTAGCAGCTGCAGCAGCCTGTGCAGATGCACGTGTAGCCTTGATTGAACAAACAACAACTTCCTTACGAGTAGCCATCTCAAGACCCTCGAAGTTGAGGTCGCCAACCTTGATAGCCTTACCAAGCTTCAAATCTGTAACGTCGATTTCGAGCTGCTCAGGAATCTGAGTGTAAGGAGCTACAACATTGATTTTACGGATAGAGAGGTTCATACGACCACCATCACGAACACCCTGTGCAAGACCAACGAGCTTAACAGGAACACCCATAACGATTGGTTTCTGCTCGTTTACCTCGAGGAAATCAACGTGAAGTGGAGCGTCTGTTGTTGGGTGGAACTGAATTTCTCTAAGAACAGCCTTCTTGTTCTCACCGTCAATGTTCAAGTTAACAACATAGATGTTTGGAGTGTAGATAAGCTTGCGGAGCTCGCTGAAAGAAGCAGCGAAAGCCATAGCTACTGGTGCACCGTTCTCATCTTTTGCCTCACCGTAGATGTTGCAAGGAATCATACCCTCCTTACGGAGTGACTTAGAAGCTTTCTTACCAAGGTCTGTACGCTTCTGACCTGAAATTGAAATCTCTTTCATAATTGTGTTACTCTAAATTAAATAGTTTTGTTTAATTCGCCATCACACTGAGATGCCGAAAAGCGGGTGCAAAGGTACATATTTTTATCAGTATATGCAAATTTATCCATAAAAAAACAGATTGCGTACATATAATAAGAATTAAAATTTTGAAAAAGCATGGTCTTTTCTTGCATGTATAAGCGGAATTTCTTACTTTTGCAATTGTTATAACAAAATAGATTTATAAGAACCAAAAATTATTAGAGAATGATTAATAGGGAACTTATTAGGATTAAGGTAGTTCAGTTAACCTACGCATACTATCAAAACGGTAACAAGAATATTGATACAGCTGAGAAAGAACTGTTGTTCAGTCTTTCTAAGTCTTATGATCTCTACAACTATTTGTTGCAGCTTATTGTCGCTATCACCAAGGAGGAACGTCGTCGTGTAGAAATTGCTACTCAGCGTGCAGAGCGTGAAGGTACTGAAGTTCCTTCACAGAAGTTTGCTTACAACAAGTTTGCTGTGCAGCTTGAAGAGAACAAGATGCTTAATGAATTTGTTGAGAATCAGAAACTCACTTGGGATAACGATATCGAGGTTGTTCGTAAACTGTGTAACCAAATAGAGCAGAGTGAGGCTTATTTGGAGTATATGGCGAGTGAAGAAAACGACTACGAGACAGAGCGTGAGTTGTGGCGCAAGTTATACAAGCAGCTTATCCAGGAAAATGAAGAACTTGATGCTGTTCTTGAGGAAAAGAGTCTTTATTGGAATGATGACAAGGAGATTGTTGATACTTTTGTGCTCAAGACAATTAAGAGATTTGATCCAGCAAATATGGCTAATCAGGAACTTCTTCCAGAATACAAGGATGAGGAGGATCGTGAATTTGCCCGTAAACTTTTCCGTGCAACAATTCTCAATGCCGAGCAGTATCAGCGCTATATGAGTGATGCAAGTCGCAATTGGGATTTCTCTCGTTTGGCTTATATGGATGTTGTAATTATGCAGATTGCTATTGCTGAGATGGTTTCAATTCCAAATATTCCATTGAGTGTAACTATAAACGAATATGTTGAGTTGGCTAAACTTTACAGTACTTCACGTAGTAGTGGCTATGTAAATGGTATGCTCGATACTATTGGTCGTTATTTGGTAGAAACAGGTAAGGTATTGAAGTCAACTGCAGATCTTCATCCTCGACACAATCGTCATGATGGTGGTTTTCGTCGTCAGTAATTTAAATTTGAATTAACAAACTTAATGATATGAATACAATGATTTTGGCTGCACAGGCAGCACAGGGAGGCGGTTATGGCTTCATTATTATGATGGTTGCAATCTTTGCCATCATGTGGTTGTTTATGATTCGTCCTCAACAGAAAAAGCAGAAGGAAATTCGTAAATTCCAGAATTCTCTTCAGGAAGGTTCTCATGTTGTTACCGGTGGCGGTATCTATGGTACTGTTAAACGTGTAGATATGAGCAAGAACTCTGTTGACGTGGAGATTGCACGTGGTGTAGTTATCACCGTTGATAAGGGTTACGTGTTTGCTGATGCAACTCAGCAGATTCCTGAGCAGAAGTAATAAAAGGTATGATAATTGATGCGTAGTGGCTTCAAACATATCGTGACATTTGTCAGAAACTTCCTTTTCAGTTGGCTGAATAAGGAGTTTCTGATTTTTTTGTTCTTCCTTGCGTTGAGTGGGGCATTCTGGCTATTTAATGCTCTTAACGATACGTATGAGTATGAGATAAAAATTCCTGTACAGGTGACTGGAGTGCCACGTAATGTGGTGATTACTACAGGTGAAAGTGACACTTTGCGAGTAATGGTACGTGATAAGGGCTTTGCTATTGCTTCTTATCTGTATGGTAATCATCTTAATCCTGTAGGCTTGGGCTTTTCAACCTATGGCAATGCTAATTTGGGTAGAGGTGTTGTTGTATCATCGGAATTAATTAGGTTAATCTATCCACATCTTTTCTCTTCAAGCAAAATACTTTCTGTGAAACCTGATCGTTATACTTTCTATTTTAATTATGGAGAGTCGAAACGAGTTCCTGTTCGTTTTGGTGGAAAGGCAACAACGGGAAGAAGTTACTATCTTGTGGATACACGCTGTATGCCTAAGATGGTTACAATTTATGCAAATCGCCATTTGCTTGATAGTATAAAGTATGTGTCAACATCGGGTATTGTTGTAAGCGATATTTCTGATACGGTATTGCATCGTGTTTCTTTGAAACATATACCTGGTGTCAAAATGGTTCCTTCGTCGGTTGTTGTTGGTTTTTATCCTGATATTCTGACAGAAGAGTGTATTGATGTGCCTGTAACAGCTATTAATATGCCAGAAGGTAAAGTTCTGCGCACATTCCCGGCTCGTGTACAAGTGAAGTTTGTGGTAGGTGCAAGTATGTTTAGAAGTCTTAGTGCCGATCAATTCCGTGTGGTTGTCGATTACAATGAACTGCAGGCTCATCCTTCCGATAAGTGTACTCTTCGTTTACAACGTTATCCGCAGTCGGTACGGCGTATTCGGTTGAGTATGCCTCGTATAGATTACCTCATTGAACAACAATAATGTTTTTGTGATATGAAGATAGCTATTACGGGAGGAATAGGCTCTGGAAAATCCTATGTGTGCAAGTTGCTTGGTGAGTTTGGTATTGACGTGTATGACTGTGATGCTTCGGCTAAGCGTTTGATGCGTTATGACGAACAGTTAAAAAGTGATTTGCGTGCTCTTGTGGGTGATAGTGTATATGATGAACAAGGAGTGTTGAATAAGCCAGTTTTAGCGCAGTTTCTGTTGGCTTCGATTAAAAATAGACAATCGGTTAATGATGTTGTCCATCCAGCTGTGGCGCGCGATTTTGAACAAAGTGGCTATTCGTGGCTTGAGAGCGCAATCCTTTTTGATTCTCATTTTGTAGATCGTACACATTTTGATTATATAGTATGTGTGTCAGCCCCAGAAAAGCTACGTCTTGAACGTATTATGAGACGAGATGGAATTAATGTTGATAAGGCGCAGCAGTGGATAGATAATCAAATGTCTCAGGATAGGGTTGAAGAATTGAGCGACTATGTTATCATCAATGATGGAAAGAAAAATTTAAAAGAACAAATAATAATATTATTAAAGAATATCAAATGGAAACAATTTTAGCAATTGCAGGTAAGCCAGGTCTTTATAAGCTGGTTTCTCGTGGCAAGATGAATCTTATTGTAGAAAGTATTGACGAGAATCATAAGCGTATTCCAGCTTTCGCTACAGACCGTGTAACAAGTCTTGGTGATATCGCTATGTATACTGATGCTGATGATATTGCTCTTTGGCAGGTGTTTGAGAATGTAAGCAAGCATGAAAATGGTAAGGAGACTGCTATCAGTTTCCGTAAAGCTAAAGCTGAAGAGCTTCATGAGTGGTTTACTGCTGTTCTTCCTAACTGGGATCAGGATCGTGTTCACGACAGCGATATAAAGAAACTTATTCAGTGGTATAATATTCTCGTAAAGAATGGATATGGAAACTTCAAGGAAGTTCTTGCTCCAACTGAAGGCGATAATGTTGATGATCGCGCAGAGTAGAATTTCTTAGCTTTCTAAAATAAGAAAGAAATCAATAGAGGAGGGAAATCCCTCTTGTTTAAAACAATTATTTCAGCTTGTTTGAGTTGGGGTAATTGTTTTTTTGTGTGATGAAGTATATGATGAATTAATAATATTTGTATTAAGTTATGACGTGTCTTTGATATGGACACAAAAAAATCCTGATTCGAATGAATCAGGATTAAATTGTTGTGGGTAGTGATGGATTCGAACCACCGAAGCTAGAAGCAGCAGATTTACAGTCTGCCCCATTTGGCCACTCTGGAAACTACCCGAACCTTAGTGGGCGTTGACGGATTCGAACCGCCGACCCTCTGCTTGTAAGGCAGATGCTCTAAACCAACTGAGCTAAACGCCCTTGTTTCCGAAAGCGAGTGCAAAGATAAGACATTTGTTTTAACTATGCAAATAAATAGCACTGTTTTTAACGTGAGTTAACAATAAATCGTAATAAACTTTATAATTCAGAGTATTATTATGCTTTTGTTCTTTGTCAGTGTGATTTTTTGTTTGTATTTTTGTGCTCATAATCCATATAATTATATAATTAATGCAATATTTAGGAGAGATAATTTCAATTGGTGTGGCTTTTAGTTGGACAGCTACAGCTATGGCATCAGAGGTGGCAACGAAGCGTATGGGTGTATTTGTGTCTAATGTGTGGCGCATGGCGTTAGCTTTTTTGTGTTCAGCTATTCTTATGTATGTTTTTACTGGTACTTTTATTCCTGTTTATGCTGATAGTAGTACTTGGATGTGGTTGTTACTATCTGGTGTAGTGGGATATTTCTTTGGTGACTGGTGTTTATTTAATAGTTATATATGGATGGGCAGTCGTTATGGACAGCTGTTTATGACATTGGCTCCAATGGCAGCAGCTTTTGCTGCATGGATTATGTTAGGGCAGGAATTGTCTTGGAAGGCTCTTGTGGCAATGGTAGTAACTATTGCTGGTATCATGATAACTATTCTTGGTAAAGGAGACGGAAAGCGTGTGAAGTTTACTCTCCCGTGGCAGGGAATACTATTTGGTATAGGTGCAGGACTTGGACAGGGAATAGGGCTTGTTTTATCAAAGGTAGGTCTTGATAGCTATACTTCGGGAGTTCCTGTCGATGTGTTGCCACAAATTAATGATTATCTTCCTTTTTCTGCAAATATGATTCGTTGTATAGCAGGATTTATATGTTTTGCTATATGGCTTTTTGTGCGTGGTGAGGGAAAGCGATTGCTTGCAAGTCATAATGATCATAAAGGATTGGGAATGCTGATGCTTGCGGTGATATTTGGCCCATTTCTGGGTGTTGGCTTTTCTTTGATGGCTGTGCAATATACAGCAGCTGGCATAGCCTCTACACTTATGGCTACAACACCAATTATAATATTGTTGCCAAGTTGGTATTTCTTTCATCAGAAAATAACGCTAAAGGTTGTTGTTGGCGCACTTATATCGGTGTTAGGTGTATCCTTGTTTTTCTTACTTTGACAAGAAATAGTCATTGTGTGCGTTTCCAATGTTAAAAGTGCGTTTTTTAGCAAAAATAATTAATGAAATATTTGGAAGTTATTGCTTGATTTCCTATATTTGTAACGTGATCCAAAGGACGCAGGAGCTATTCCCCTATAGGATAGCAAATGTGAGCTCTAAGAGAGCATAAATCGGATTTAACATGATGCAATTCATGTTTTCACCGGAAGAAACCGGATGAAGGGGAAAAGAGTTACAGGCGCAACTATTGTTGCGCCTTTTATTTTTACATTTATCTTATAGTTTAATTCCGTATTTGATGATTCTCTCTTCCATCATTCCCTTTGGCATAATGCTAATTAGTGTGTCTGTAATAGTATTGAGCATTCGTTGACGAATGAAATCTTCAGCGATATAGAGTGATACGCGGCGTTGTGAGCGGTAGTCGCCGTCAATTTTATATCTGCTACTCGATAATAGATTTTACGGTATCTTTTATGTTTCGTAATGCAACATCTTTGCGCATAGCCTCTTCAATACTTATGCCTGGAGGGTTAATGCATGTAACTTTATGGAATCCAGCATGAAGAAGTTGTTGCTTGTCGTTGATTCTTCCTGCTATCAGACAACATTTAGACTTGCCTGAATGTTGTAATATTCCTATAGGAAGTTTGCCCATTAAGGTTTGTTTGTCAGCAGAACCTTCGCCTGTGATAACATAATCAGCCTCTTTTGTTAGGTTGTCAAAGTGAATGGTGTCAAGTAGTAATTCAGTTCCAGGCCTACAATCGGCATTGAGATATTGCATTAGGGCGTATCCTAATCCTCCTGCGGCTCCTGCACCTTCATTGGTAGAATAGTCGTAGCCGAAGTGTTTTGCTGATTTTTGTGCAAATACTTTAGCTCTGCTGTCAAGTTGTTCAATCATCTTTGGGGTGGCGCCTTTCTGAGCCCCAAATACATGTGCGGCACCATTTGGACCGTAGAGAGGATTCTTCACGTCAGAGGCTATTGTAAAGTGCACATCCTTTAATATGTTGATGTCATCCCATTTTCCGTTATGAGTAAAGTTGTCGATTAGAGCTTTTAACATTCCTGTTCCGGCGTCGCTGGTAGCACTACCGCCTAATCCCACAATAATCTTGTTGACACCATGTTTTATTGCATTGGCAATCAGTTGTCCTGTACCGTATGTGGTGGTGTGCATGGGATTGCGTTCTTCTTCTTTTAAGAGTGTAAGTCCGCTTGCTGCTGCCATTTCTATTACAGCGAGTTTATCTTTTTGAAGATATTTGGCTGTTATTGGTCTCATAAGTGGGTCGCACGCTTTTATGTAGTTCCAATTACCACCTATTGCAGCGTGAAATGCCTCCATAAAGCCCTCTCCACCATCGCTAACAGTTACTTGGTGAATATCAGCTTCAGGCATGATGTTTTTTATTCCCTCTGCTGCAGCCTGATTAGCTTCTTTTGAAGATATGCATCCTTTGAATGAATCAATAGCAATAATTACTTTCATACGCGATGATGGGATTTATTGGGTTTTTCTATATGTGGTAAAATAAAAAAAACTCAGCAACATTAAGTTACTGAGTTTAAGGGTGGAGGGTGGGACTCGAACCCACGACATTCAGAACCACAATCTGACGCTCTAACCAACTGAACTACATCCACCATGATTGGTTATTGCTTTATGTCTCAAAAGCGAGTGCAAAGGTAAGGGAAATATTTGTAACGACCAAATATTTCCCTAACTTTTTTTCTTTTTTTATTTAGCAGGTTGTGCTTTTGGAGCTACAGGTGCTTTCTGCTGCTGAGCAGGTGTTGCTTTTTGTGCATCTGCTGCAGGAGTTTGCTGCTGACCAGTTCCAAAACCCTGAGTGTTTGTTGGGTTTGTTGTTGCATTCTCTGTTGCTGCTTGTTCCATAACACTTTGGTCTGTAACAGCCTGTGGAGCGGTGTAAGCGCAGAATACGCTGAGTACTACCATGATAGCAGCAAGTGTCCATGTTGTTTTCTCTACGATGTCGGTTGTTTTTCTAACGCCCATGATTGAATTTGAAGAAGAGAAGTTAGAAGCAAGTCCACCTCCCTTAGACTCCTGGATAAGCACAACTCCAATCATAAGTAGTGAAGCCAGGACAATCAGAATTACGAGTAAATAGTAAATCATTTTTTGTTTTATTTTTTATTTTGTTATTATTATCAATTTCTCTAAGAAACGGATTTGGTCTGCAAAGTAAGCATTTTTTTTTGAATTATTCAAATTTAAACGCTTAATTATTTCCAAAGCTTTCTCATATCTACCTTGTTTTATGTATATTTTAGCTAATGTCTCGGTGAAATAGCTTTCTGCAGGTTCTTTATCTTCGTTGTCGTTAAGAGCTGTTATTGCAATTTCCGGTGTGTATTCAAATTCAAGTGGTTTGCCTTCGTTGTCATCATTTCGGAGGTTGAAACCACCATCTTCAATAAAGCTATCTATGAGGCTTGCTGTGCGGTCTTCTTGTTGAGATTCTTTGTTTTGTGTAGTGTTGTCATCATCCTGCTCTACAGGTTGTTCCTCGAATTCCTCGGCTTCAAGCAGATATGCAACATAGTCAACAGCAGCATCAGCTGGAGTTGGTTTACGCTTTTCAGTTTTCTTGTCGTCTTTTGCTTCTTTTGGAATCTGGTCAAGGAAGCTATCAATAAGACTTGTTGTGCGATCTTCTTTGTTTTTTGCAGAGATGTCTGTTTTTGCAGCATTATCAGTAGTACTCTTTGTGCGTAGTTGATAATGTGCAGCCTCTACCATATTGAATATTACTCGTCTGTCGGTTATGTATAGTGCAGAGCGACGTAGTTCTTCATCAAAAGAAGCATCGTGTAGTATATAAAGATTCTGCAACAGCAATATGCGTGCTGTCTGATAGTAGGGATAGAGCGCGATAAGACTACGGAGATCGTAAAGGGTCTCGCGATTCATCTTCTCGGGATGTTTTATGAGTTGTTCTATTTCCATTACCAGTTTGCTACAGTTGCGTTGAATATTTGGTCAACAATATCATCAATCATTTGTTCTACGAGTTGTGCCTGCACACTATTTAAGCTTTGTGTTGTTTCGTAGCTTTGTGATGCAGAGAACTGGCGTTCAAAGTCTTGTTTGTGATTGGTTCTATTGGTGAATTTTACATTTACAGTAATAGTGAGTTCGGTTTGTGCAGAATATCCTTCACTTGAAACCGATTTGTTTCTCTGTGTGTAGTTGGTGATTTGTCCTTGTATAGCTAAATCGCCATTACGTTTCACCTGTTCAAGGTGTGTGTAATTGGCAAATTTGTCTTTAAGGGCATTGTTGAACATAGGTCCCATCGGTCCCCATACATAGCTTGATCGAATAGGGAAGTCGGCAATCTGTATTGTTTTTGTTTTGCTGTAGTCTATGCTTGCTCCATTGAATCTGTATCCGCTAAAGCTACATGCAGATAAGAACATAATCAAACAGATTATGGCGCCTATATGTATTTTATAATGTGCAAATTTTTTCTTCATATTTTGTTTACTATTCTCCCAATCCGTATTGTTTGAGTCTTCTGTAGAGAGTACGGTCTGATATTCCAAGTTCGTGAGCAGCTTTCTTTCGATTTCCTCCATTGCGTTCAAGAGCTTTTTCTATCATTTGTTTGCCGATGTCGTTAAGATTGAGATTCTCTGGTTCGTTAATCTCTTCTGCAATGGCTTCTAATGGTTCGTCGTCTATAGCATGAGCAACATTTGAAGTGCTTACAGTAGGTAATGTTGATGATGCGTCAACGATAGGTCGCGGTTTTTGAAATCCTGCGGCGCCGTTTAGTTGTCGGGCTTCTTCGAGTTGTTTTCGCAAATTTGTCATGTCTCGACGCAAATCGCTCACATTTCCTCTTAGCTCATACAGAATTTTGTATAACAACTCTCGTTCGTTTTCGTAAGAGTGTTCGCCAGGTTGGTTTATTGTAGCCAGCTGTGTTGATTCTGTGTCGCGTGGGATAAAACGTAGCATAGTGTTAGCGTCGATTTCTCTCTTTTCGCTCAACACAGACATCTGTTCTGTGATATTCTTTAACTGTCGTACGTTGCCTGGCCATTTATATTGAAGCAGAATTTCTCTGGCTTCGTCTGTAAGTGTAATCTTTGGAAGTCGATATTTTTCAGCCATCTGCATTGCAAAGAGTCTGAATAAAAGTGCAATATCTTCCCCTCGATCTCTAAGAGGCGGCATTTGGATAGGTATGGTGTTGAGTCGATAGAACAGGTCTTCACGAAAGCGTCCTTCGCTAATAGCCTTACGCATATTGACATTTGTTGCAGCAACAATACGCACATCGGTTTTCATTATTTTTGTGCCACCAACGCGTATGTATTCACCTGTTTCGAGTACTCGTAGCAATCGTGCTTGTGTAGCCATAGGAAGTTCACCTACTTCATCAAGGAAGATAGTACCCTTGTTGGCTATTCCAAAATATCCTTCGCTTTCTCCTATTGCTCCTGTGAAAGAGCCTTTCTCGTGTCCAAAGAGTTCGCTATCTATGGTTCCTTCTGGGATAGAACCGCAGTTTATAGCAAAGTATTTCTCGCGTTTACGTGGTGAATTATCATGTATAACTCGTGGAATAATTTCTTTACCAACACCACTTTCACCAACGATCAGTACGCTAAGATCGGTGGGAGCAACCTGAAGTGCTATATCGAGAGCACGGTTGAGTCCATCGCTGTTACCAACGATGTTGTATCTTTGTTTTATTTTTTGCAGTTCTCTTGAATCCATTGTGTGACAAATTTACGCAAATAATTCGATATAACTGAAAAAATGGCAGAATATTTTTGTTATTTTTTCTTTTCGAGTTTAATGAGCAGAAGTCCAATTCCTGTCCAAACCAACTCTCTTATTCGTACTATTAGTGCAACAAAAATAGCGGCGTTAGCAGCAAAGCCAAATCCAGTTATAGACATATAGAATCCGCCTTCTCGTCCACCGAGTTGTAGTGGCATGAAAAACAATAGGTTAGCGAATAGTGTTGTGAAGGCAATTATGAGTATGCAGCTGATATAGTTTACGTTTGGTGTAAGAACCAAAAGTATGAAGTAAACTTCGAGTGCCGAACATATTCGGCATGCTATTTCGAGAAGAACAGCCGAAATGAATGTTCGTGGGTTTTGTTTGTGTAGGGCTGCAATTTGTTGATCGATGGTGTCGAGTTGTTCTTTATGAGCATCAATAAACGGCCCTGCCCATCTTTTCAGAAAAGGAATGTGGTTTAACAGGTTCATGGCTCTGAATGCCAGTCCTTTTCTGTATCCTGTGGTGAAAAACCATATTCCTAAGGCGCAAAACACAGTAAATGCTGTGAGAATAGTTCCCATGAAGATATTGATGGGCTGAGTTATAAGGTAGAGTATAATGCTGATGGTCCAAAACCAGAAATGACTGAATATATGTGTCATGGCATATAGAATTACCGACGATGATGCTCTTTCTGTGCCTATTCTTGGTGCCAATGCCATGATGCGATATGGTTCGCCACCCATGAGTCCTCCTGGGGTTGCATAGTTAAGTGCAAATCCTGAAATGGTAAGTTTATATAACCACCAAAAGCCAATTTTATTCTTTTGGTGGTTATCTTTTTTGTTTTCGTCTTGGCTATTGATAATAAGATACCAAGCCGATGTGTTGAAAAGATATAGAAATGCCCATAGCGCAAGCACGGCAAAGAACCAATAACCTGCGTTTTGGAGTCCTTGTTGTACTTGATGGAAATCGAGCTGTGTAACCATAATGGTTAGCAGTGTGATACCAAATATGAAAAAGGCGTTCTGATATTTTTTCTTCATATTAAATGACGACTTTTATGCTTCAGAATTTTCTGTTGTGTTTTCTGAAGTTACATTTTGAGTCTGTTTATGTTCTTCTTTGTTATCTGTTGTGTGTGGGGCAAATGTTTTTGGACCATGATTTTCTTTCTTGTCGTTATTTCCTTCGCGTTTCTTTGGAATGTTGAAACGTACCTTCTCTCCATCTTCTCGTTTTTCGTGATAGAGCTTAGGTAATGGGTTAGCGTAAGGAGCTTCATAGTTTTCTCGACAACGGAAGATGTCGATGGCTGCATATATTGCATTTCTGAAGCTGTCTTCATTAGCAACACATTGTCCTGCAATATCGAAACCTGCATTATTATCAGGTGCAGTTGCAATAACTGGTAGTCCTGCAGCGAATTTTACGCATGGTTCAGGCGAAATAGCTTTGAATGGTGCTACTCCCTGATCGTGATACATGGCAAGAATTCCATCAAAATCGTTGTAATATCCTTTTCCGAAGAAGTCGTCTGCAGGGTAAGGGCCGAAGGCAGCTATTCCTTTGTCGAAGAGTTCTTCAACAGCAGGTTGTAGAATTTCTTTTTCCTCTTTTCCTGGTTGTCCTGGATTAAGTGCAAGGATAGCTACACGAGGGTTTGAGATATTGAAATCGCTTTTTAATGTTTGGAAAAACTGAGTAGCCTTTGTTTCGATACTCTCTTTTGTGATAGCAGCTGGCACATCTTTCAAGGATAGAGTTTCGTTTGTAGCTACTGCTATGCGTAGTCGTTCGTTGCATAGCACAACGAGTGCTTTTTTTCCTTCTCCAAGACTTGTTTCAATATATTGATGATGGCCTGGGAAACGGAATCCTTGGCCTTGAATGTTGTTGCTGTCAAGAGGTGCTGTGACAAGCACATCGTATAATCCCTCACGATAGTCGGTCATAGCTCTATCAAGGGCTTTCAGGGCTGCAGTTCCGCTTTCTTGTGTTGGAATGCCAAAGTCAATCTTTATTTCTTCATCGAAGCATGGAATAATGTTCACTCTACCATCATGTGCTTCCTCAGCGCTATTGATGATAGTGAAGTTTGCCTCAATATTGAGGGCTTTGCGATGATATGCTGCCACTTTTGGAGAGCCATAGATAATCGGAGTGCATAGCTCCAGCATTTCTGTGTCAGCAAAGGTTTTAAAAATCAGTTCATATCCAATACCATTGGTATCTCCATGTGTAATAGCTACACGAATCTTGTTATTTTCCATATTGTTTTATTGTATGTAGAGCGGCAGTTAGTTGCCGTATTAGGTTTCTTTTTTCTTTTCCTGGAGCATAGGTGAATGCAATTACAGTTATATCTGTATTCTTCACTTTTGCTGCTTTGTATGGACCGCCCATGGCATCGCCTTTCATTTCCCAGAGTCCGTTATGGGCGAGTGTCATATACATATCGTTGGTTTCTCCCTTCATATTCTTGCGTAACATATCATCAACGTTTCCACGAAGAATGATGATGTTCTGCATAGCTGTAGCAGAATTATTTGATAGCCATAAGAAATCCTTGCGTTTCATGGACGACGTCATGTCTTGTGGAATCATCATCTCAAGGTTAAACGTCTTTTTCACCAGTTCTTCAGCTTTCGCATTGCGGTGATGTTTTAAAAAACTCTCAAGGTTTTTCATCTCAAATTTATTTATGAGATCTATGGCCTTTTCAAGATTTGCTGTATCAGAGTGAACAATAAGCTGTGGTGCAGCATATTTGTTTTTCTCTATCCAATAGCCTTTTTGAGCTATGTTTAGGATGCAGCGTGAGTATTTTATAACGCCTTCAAGTTGTTGTGTTTTGTTGTGCACAACGGTGAATGTGGGCTCTTGTTGTGGTAATCCTTCAAGCGGTTGTTGCAGTCTTTTTGCTGCTATTCCTGTACTGTCGTTCATTAGCACAACCTCAAAAGCATTGCCTCCACTATTAGGAAGCAAACTCTTCGTTTTATTGCATGATACAAAAGTGAAGAGAATGAGTAGAGCTGCTAACAGTCGTGCCATATTTTATTCTTGGTGACGTATTTCTCCGATTTTCTTGCTTGTAGATAGTAGTCCGCATGCTGCGTATATATCCTGTCCTCGTGAAGCGCGTATTGTTGTGAACACTCCGTGTTTTGTGAGGTAGTCACGGAACGAAATCATTTTTGCTTCATCGGCTCCATGTAGTGGTACGTTAGGAATCTGATGAAAGCGTATTAGGTTTACACGGCAGTCGAGACCACGTAGCAGGTTTACTATGGCTTTAGCATGAGTAGTTGAATCGTTTACTCCACCGAAAACGATATATTCGAATGTTAGTCGGCGTTGATGCGAGAAATCGTAGTTGCTCAATAGCGAAACAACATCTTCTATTGGCATGCCCTTTTGTGCAGGCATAAGTTGTGCACGCTGTTCTGGGATAGGAGAGTGCAGACTTATAGCTACCTGGCATTGGCTTTCGTCGAGGAAGCGTTTTAGTTTGTTCTTTACTCCTACGCTTGAAACAGTAATGCGTTTCGGGCTCCATGCCCAACCGTAGTTGGCTGTGAGAATTTCTGTTGCTCTGAGCACATTGTCAAGATTGTCCATGGGTTCTCCTTGCCCCATGAATACAATGTTTGTTAGCTGGTCAACTTCTGGGAGAGAATAAATCTGGTTGAGAATGTCGGCAGCAGTAAGACTGCCTTCGAAACCTTGTTTTCCTGTTTGACAGAACAGGCAGTTCATTTTGCATCCCACCTGACTTGACACACACAATGTGGCGTGTCCATTATCATCGGGAATAAATACCGTTTCAACAAATTTGTGAGTTTGCGACAAATCGTTGTTCTTAGGCGATATGCCCTCTACAGGAAAAAGATATTTTATGGTGCCATCTTTTGAGTGTTGTGCATCAATAGGTGCAGCGCATCCGATGGTGTATTCTGCTTCAAGTTTAGCTCTGTTAGCCTTAGATATATTTGTCATCTCATCAATCGACTTCACATGCTGCTCGTATAGCCATTTAGCCATTTGGCCACCAGTAAAAGCTGGCATGCCAATGCTTCGAGCAACATCTTTGAGTTCGTCGAGGGTGAGTCCCAAAAGTGTTTTTTTGTTTTCAATCATAATGCAAAGATAGTGTAAGCGCTTGGAAAAACCAAATAAAACGCACATAAAAAAGCATGTATTTATTTTGTATTGTCTTTGAATTACATTACCTTTGTCATCAAATTAATATATCTAATATATCCATAATAAAATAAATGAATACAACTAACGATCAACAAGTAGAGGTGAGTGTTGGCATTGTTTCAGCTGAACGTGTTCACTTTATCCTTAATGCTCCTTACAATGCAAAAGGAAAAGTGGTTTCGGGTGAGCAAACTGTTGAACTCTCAGAGGGAGCTATTCTATGGAATGGTGATAGCTATCGCGAAATAACATTTTCTCCACAGGATTCAGAATCAAGTTTTTCTCTTGACGATGTTGTCATTGGCATAAATTTCCATTGGGAGCGCAAGGAAACTCAAACATTCTTGGGAACCCTTCGCTTTGTTGTTGAAGAGGGGAAAATATGTGCTATTAATCAGTTGCCTGTTGAATGGTATCTTGAAAGTGTAATATCCAGCGAGATGAGCGCCACTTCAAGTATGGAGCTTCTTAAATCTCATGCTGTTATTTCGCGTAGTTGGTTGTTGGCACAGATGGAAAAGAGAAAGAATGTTGCCAAAGAGGGTAACAATGGCTTTTTCTCGTTTGTGAAGACTGATACAGAGCTTATTCGTTGGTATGACCGTGAAGACCACACCATCTTTGATGTGTGTGCCGATGATCATTGTCAGCGTTATCAGGGCATAACCAAGGAAACATCTCCTCATGTGAAAGAAGCCGTTGCAGCCACCAGGGGAATGATTCTTAGTTATGATGGCGAGATATGCGATGCCCGTTTTTATAAGAGCTGTGGAGGTGTTCTCGAAGAATTTCAGTATTGTTGGGAGAACATAAAGAAACCATATCTTATAGCGTTGCGAGATTCAGAAAATGAGAACGATTTCCCTGACCTTACAATCGAGGCGAATGCCGACAAATGGATTAGAGAGAGCCCCGAGTCGTATTGCAACACAAATGATAAGAGCATCCTGACACAGGTGCTCAACGATTATGATCAGGAAACATCCGATTTCTATCGTTGGAAGGTGAACTATTCGCAGCAAGAGCTAAAAACACTTATTGAGGATAAAACAAAAATGAGTTTTGGCGACATCCTCGACCTTGTTCCATTGGAAAGAGGAAAGAGCGGTCGTATATGGCGCTTAAAGATTGTTGGTTCCAAGGCATCGTTTACAATAGGAAAGGAGTTGGAGATTCGTCGCGTGTTGAGTGCAAGCCATCTGTATAGCTCTGCTTTCGTAGTTGATAAATACGATACCGATGCACAGGGTGTTCCACAGCGCTTTGAACTTATCGGAGCAGGCTGGGGACATGGAGTAGGGTTGTGTCAGATAGGTGCTGCCGTGATGGGAGCCAAAGGATATAAGTATGACGAGATATTGCTGCACTATTATCGTGGTGCCGAAATTAAAAAAATATACTAACTAAGAATGGAAAAACAAAGAAATCCCTGGAGTTGGATACCGACTCTTTATTTTGCAGAAGGATTGCCTAATGTGCTGGTCACGGTAGTTGCTGTTACAATGTATATGCAACTGGGTATGAGCGACACCGATATTGCTCTTTACACCAGCTGGCTTAATTTGCCATGGATAATAAAACCCCTGTGGAGTCCTTTTGTTGACTTGTATAAAACCAAGCGCTGGTGGGTTGTCACCATGCAGCTGCTCATAGGAGCATCGCTTGCGGGTGTGGGCTTCACGTTGAATGCTCCATTTTGGTTTCAAGGGTCAATGGCATGCTTTTTCCTGATGGCATTTGCAAGTGCCACTCACGATATTGCAGCCGATGGCTTTTATATGTTGGAATTAGACGATCACGACCAGTCGTTGTTCGTTGGAATCCGCAACACATTCTATCGCATAGCAGTTATATTCGGACAAGGAGTATTAGTAGCTTTGGCTGGTGTGCTGCAGCTTTATTTCCGCAATCAGAAAGCATTCACCTGGAGCCTTATATTCTATGGTCTCACAGGCTTGTTTATAGCCCTGTGGTTCTATCATGGTTTCATTCTCCCACGTCCTGCTGCTGATAGCAGAAACAACACAAAGGCAAGCGATGTGATGAATGGTATGAAAGAAATGTTCATATCCTTCTTCACTAAGTTCCCATTGAAAGAGTTTCTCTTCTCAATCCTTTTCATAATGCTTTATCGTTTCCCAGAAGCATTATTGGGCAAGATGACCACCACTTTCCTGCAGCGTCCTGGAAGTGAAGGAGGATTAGGTTTGTCACCAATGGAATTTGGAGTTGCCAACGGCACCATTGGTTTGATAGGATTGCTTGGTGGTGGAATAGTAGGAGGCTATCTGGCTTCTCGCGACGGATTAAAGAAATGGCTTTGGCCATTTGTGATAGCGTTAACCCTGCCCGACATTGTGTATGTATATATGAGCTATGCTCTGCCATCCAATCTGTGGCTTATCAGTACCTGTTTGTTTATAGAGCAGTTTGGCTATGGATTAGGTTTCACAGCCCTCACGTTGTTTATGCTTTATTTTGCCAATGGAGCTTTCAAAACCTCTCATTATGCAATATGTACTGGAATCTCGTATTTAGGTTTGATGTTGCCCGGAATGGTATCAGGTTGGCTTAAGGATAGTTTGGGCTATCGTCACTTCTTCATCTTGGTAATGGTGTTCTGCATCATCACATTTGTTGTTACTGCCTTTGTGAAGATTGATCCGCATTTCGGAAAAAAGACGGAAACAGAAGAATAAAAACAAAAAAGGCTTGCAAACCAGCAAGCCTTTTTTTGTTGAGCATTATTTTAGGATTTACCACTTCAGTTCGTCATGCTGGATTACACCATCCTCCATAGGACTGTCGGCCTCAGTGAAAGTATTTGCTTTGTATTGTATGCACATCATTGTCAGGTTCTCGCTGCCGGTGTTCTTCAGTGCACGTTTGCCAGCAGGATCTACGCGGATGATGCTGCCCTCACTAACGGGAATCAACTCGCCATCCACCTGATACATACCCTCACCCTTCAGGATAATGTAAAGCTCCTCGTGGCTTTTGTGAGTGTGCAGGAAACCGCTGTCCTGACCGGGTACAAGTATCTGGAACGACAAATCGCTGCCTGTTGCACCTACGGCCTGACCAGCGAACACCTTGCCATGAAGTGTGACGTCGGGACCAAGAGGAAGTTCATAGTTCATCAAGTCACTTATTTTTCCAATGTTAATCACTTTGTAATTCTTACCGCTCTTTGTTGTCTCAATCTGTTTCATTGTCTTTATCTTTATTAATATGTGAATACTGTTTGTTTTAATTTCGAGTGCAAAAGTAAGGCGATATTTTTATACACACAAGAAGGCACTTTTGGGTTAGATAGTTACCAAAAAGTAGGAATTGTTTATTTTCAGATAGTTCGAAATCACAACTTTAATATATTTTAACCTTGGTTTCTGTGTATGATGTACAATATTTTTTGTTATACAGTTTCTTTTAGTTACTTTTGCGACATAATTCTAATTGTAACAATCATGGCAGACATTAGGGAAGAATATCTTACTTGTCCAATCAGACAAGTTTTGAGTCGATTTGGCGATAAATGGTCGCTGCTTGTACTCTTTATGTTGAATAAGAGTGAATCAGGGGTTCTACGTTTCAATGAAATGAACAAAATGATGACCGACTGTTCCCAGAAAATGCTTTCACAAACCTTGAGGAATCTGGAGCATTATAATCTTGTTCATCGCGAAGTTTATCCGCAGGTTCCTCCCAAAGTGGAGTATTCACTTACCGAAACAGGTAAGTCGTTAATGCCAGTAATAATGCCACTTATAGATTGGGCTATCCGGCATTTCGATGATGTTGTCCCTAAAGCAATATAATGGGGGTAACCAATAGTGTTGTCTGATGAACCCTTTTTTCTAAAAAATGGGATGAAGAGTAGGAGTAGGTTTTCCACTTTTCCACTTTTCCACTTTAGACATTTATGTTTTTTGAGTTCTAACTCACCAACTCAAAAACTAAAGAACTCACTAATTACTTATAATTTATAAGTATATTAATATTATTATAATATATAATATAATTATATATTATAATAAAGGATTTCTAATTTCAATCCTAATA
>OCVV012837583.1_pt1 | contig 31703 bp, 24 predicted proteins | sample 1539721 | NCBI WGS metagenome assembly OCVV01 (sample SAMN02144230, study PRJEB22623) | gut metagenome | biome: sheep rumen | host: Ovis aries | place: New Zealand | reverse complement strand
TACTAGTAATATAATTATATTAAATATAATATTATGAGATGTCATAAATATAGCATTACATAATATTAATCCTATAATTACAAAATAATAAGCAAAATCATAAATATGAAAATCATTAAATATTTCTTTTTCTAATTTACTTAATGCAAGTATAAATATAATAAATGCAAATGCTATAGTGTCATATGTTAAATCTATTCCATTATTCATATAGAATATTACTCCACTTATAGAAAGCATAAGTGTCGCTATCATTTGCTCTATAAAGCATATTATTTTAAGAGCTTTCTTTTCAGATTTTTTAAGAACAACTGTTATATATATAAATATTGTTAATGATGCAAGTAGTGCAATCATACTATATTCAAAAGTAAATAAACTCAACGCAAGTATTAAAGATAAAATAGTTGAGCTTAATAATCCACTATATACAGTTTCTTTATCTTTACCTCTAATAAATAATGATCCTGCAAGTAATAATATTACTATACCAATCATTTTAAAATTAAATATATTTGGTGTAATAAATATTTTACTTATACTATCTTCTGTACAAGATAAACTTGCTAAATGAATTGTATTAACTATTAATAAATTTATAAATATTGGAAAAGCAATTTTATATGCACATAAGAATCTATCTTTGGTAACAATTCTTTGTCTTAATAATGCTATTATAAATATACCAATAACTAATTTAAATAAATCTAATTCAGTATTACCTGCATAATTAATCATATATAATACTGAACATATAGCAAACATAATGTCACTAACATTAACAATACTTCTACTTAATTTATCTTTATTCATATATATAAATAAAGTAATAACTAATAGTACAGATATTATTTGTATATATTCAAGATTTAATTGAGATAATACTAATACAAATGAAAGCATTACTAATGAAAAACTAATCTCTGGTAATACTTTATATCCATATTTATTATGTATTTGAATTAATGCAAATGCTAAACTAATAAATACAATAGCAAACATTAATTTAGCTAAATTACCATCAAATGATAATTCAAATCCAAAAATACCAAAATATCCTATAGATACAAATACTAATACAAAGAATAAATATGATAATATATAATATAATTTACTAGAACTTTTTATAACAATCTTATTTTCAAATACATTATATAAAACCCTAAATACTATAACTAATATACCCATTATAATAGGTTTAATAATATCAGAATTAAATAAACTATTATAACTTGTAGATAATATGATTCCTGATAAAGCAACTAAGAAAACACCCAATTTAGCTAAAATATCAATTTTTTTCTTTTCAGGTGATACTACTTCTTTAACAACAGGTTTTTTATTATTAATTACTGGATTAGGAGCATTTGGAAATGCATTCATATTTTTTGCTTCAGCATTTAATTTATCATATGAAATAAATAATAATACTGATGCTATTAAATTTTGGAATATTGAAATTATTGCAAAAACTAAAACCCAAGTTTTTCTTCTAATCAATCTATTATCATCTCTTAAAAGAACAAATAATATGGTAGGCATTACAGCATGAAATAAAGCTAATCCTAAAAATACTATTCCAATTTCTAATTCATCGAAACAGAATAATACACCTAGTAATATAAATAAAGCTGTTCTTAAAAATAATAGTATTCCAGATATTCTTATCATAGTTTTAGCACTCTTCATATTATCACATCCCTATTATAATCATTATATAATAATATACTATTTCTTTCAATAAAAAAACTACCTAAAAGGTAGTTATTTATTTTCTAATTTTTTTTGAGAATCTTTAAGAAATTTAATAGCTTGTTTTCTAACATTATCAGCAGCTTTCTCTACTACTGGCGTTCCTTTTTCAATAGCTAATTTATATAATTCTTCAGCTTTAACTTTAATATCATTAGCTTTATCTAAAACTTTTTCTTTAGCAGTTTCTTTATCAAGATTTTTTAATTCTGCTTGTAACATTTCTGCTTTATATAATAGTTCATCTTTTACTTCATCAAGATCAACTTCTTTAATTTTCTTAGTTAATTCATCAATTTTTTTAGCAAGAGCTTTTCTATTATTTTCTCCAGTATCAGGACTTAATAATAATCCTAATCCTGCTCCTAATGCAAGTCCTCCTAAAAATTTCCCAAATCCACCTTTTTTACTCATCTTCTTCATCCTCCTTTTTTGATTTTTTAGATTTCTTAGATGGTTTAAATAATCTATTTATACCTGTAGATATAAATCCAATAGCTAATTCAGTAACTGCTGACATTCTATCAGTTGCAAAGTTTATTATATCAAATAACTTATCTAAAGAACTTAATTTTTCACTAGCATCATCAAGAATATCATTTACTTTATTAAGAGTTATTAATAATTTAACTCCTACTATTATAGCTATAATAAGAAATACTATTAATAAAGCATAAATAATAATAACTAAAGCTTCACTCATAATTAATCCTCCTTATCATCATACATTGAATCTATCAAGTTAAATAAATCATGTTCTAAAGTACTGTCTGTCATTGTTTTATCATCAAGAGTTCCAACTGTTTCATTGTTATCAACTTGTTCAGTTTCAAAATTATCAAGTTTAGCAGTATCTTCAAGTTCACCAATACTCATTGTTCTATCTATTTCATCAGTTGCTTCTTCTATTTGATTAATTAAGTTTTCAATCTTTTGAGTTTTTTCATTTAATTCAGCAATAGTTTTACTTGAATCTTTTAAATCATCAGTATCCATTAATTTATCTTCTACATCACGAGTACTTACTTTATTCATTGAATTTAATGTATCTTCTAAGTCATCTTCTAATGTTCCATAAGCTTTTCTTCTAACGCTATCATATGTAGTAGTAGCATTAGCAACTACTGACTTATTAGTTGAAGTACTTTTTTCTCTTATTTCTTCCTTTTTATAATCTTTATCTAATATACCATATATTGGAGAAATAATAGGCGTTGGTTTAAATACTCTAGGAGTTTCAGGAGTTCTCTCAACTGTTCTTTCAGGAACTCTTTCTTGAGGAATATCATCTAATACTCTACTAGAAGTTTTAACTTCTCTTCTATCTAAATCAAGTACACTTTTTCTAGGAGGCAAATCTTCATCATCTTCTAATTCAGTAAAAGTAAATGGTTTATCATTTCTAAATAAATCTCTTTCACTAAAAGTGTCTTCTATTTTAGGTTTAACAACTTCTTCTTTTTTTTCTTCAAATTGTTTAATTTCCTCTACTCTAGGTTTTTCTTCTCTAACTTCTCTACTAGGCTTAACAGGCTCCAATTCTTCTTCAATTTCTTCCTCTGGATCTACTTCAACTTTATCATAAAAAATATCTTTTAATTTAGATAAAAATGCCATTATTGCACCTCTTTCTCAAACTATTCTTCTTCATCCTCTTCAATATATTCAAGGACATTTTTTGTATTTTTCTTTTCGGGTTCAGGTATATTATATATAGTTTCCTTATGGTCAGATTCACCATCATTTATATTCTTTTCTATAACCAAATCATTATATTCAATAGAATTTAATATAGTAATTCCTCTAGAAACTGCATATCTTAAATTACTCTCTTCTACCTCTACTTCTATTATAGCATAATTATAACACAACTCAACAAAAAAATCTTCATTGTTTTTTGTTATTCTTAGATAACCTTTTTTATCATTATTCTCAAACTCATAATATTCATAATCATCTAATTCATGCTCAGTAGATAAGTCATTTTTATAATAATAACTAATAACATCAACATTTAAATAATAAATATTATTCTTAGAATGTATCTCTTGTTGATATCCATTATCAGCATATAAACTAAATCCATTTGGTAAGAAATATTTATATCCTTTAGAATTAACATTTGCTTTATAATCACTTGTTTTAACAGTATCATCTATTATGTCATTTAAAGATAATTTATTAATATTATCATTAGAGCATCCAAATAAAAATAATAAACAAAATATAATAATTAATCTCTTATACATATATTCTCCTACTTTTAAAATTATAACAAATTATTTATTTTTTAACAACATGAACATAATTAATATTTTTACCAAGCCCAATAAACTTATCTTCATACTCTGTTGTATATTTATCAAAAATATTTCTATTTATTTCTTTGATTTCATAACCATTTTCTTCAAAAGATAATAATGAATAATCAAATAAATCATCATTATCAGTTTTAAGTTCAATATTCTTCTCTTTTACAAAAAGATTTTCATATTTATTTAAAAAATTCTCTGAAGTTAATCTTCTCTTAGCATGTCTTTTTTTAGGCCATGGATCACTAAAATTAAGATATATTTTAGATATCTCATGATCAAATAACTCATCTATTTTAATAGCGTCAAAACAAACTAATTTTAAGTTTGGTATATCTATACCTTCTAGTTTTTTTATTGCTCCCACTAAAGGACTATCATATTTTTCAATACCAATATAATTAATATTTTTATTATCTATAGCTTTACTAATTATAAATTTACCTTTTCCTGTTCCAATCTCTATTTCAATTGGATTATCATTATCAAATAATTCTTTCCATCTTCCTTTATAATCTAATGGATTATTAACAGAATAGCTAGAATTACTTACAATAATATCAGCATTTTTTATATGTTTTAATCTCATAATGCTTCACCACATACATATTATATATTATTTTTGGCAAATAAAAAAGGCTTATTAGCCTTTTTATAAAGATCTTAAATAATTGTTATTTTTTAATATTCTTCTAGCTCTTCTTAAAGCCTTTCCTTCAATTTGTCTAACTCTTTCTCTAGTTACACCATACATTTTTCCGATTTCTTCTAATGTATAGATTTTACCATCTACTACACCATTTCTTAATTTTAATATCATTTTTTCTCTATCAGATAAAGCTGAGTTTTCAAAGTCTTCCATAAATTCGCTTTCATAGATTTCATCTAAATTTAAATCTCTACCATATTCTTCTGAAGGTACGAAATCACCAAATGTTGAATCACTATCTTCTTCATTGCGAACAGGTGCATCTAATGACATAGGTCCTTCTAAATACTTTCTATAGAAGTTTATTTTATCTATTGGTAAATCAAGTATATCAGCTAATTCTTGAGGTTTTGGTTCATATCCATAATCTCTTAAATAATCAGCAGATATTCTTTTAATTCTATTAATTACTTCAACAGCGTGAACTGGAACTCTAACTACTCTACCTTGATCAGCTAAAGCTCTAGTTATGCTTTGTCTAATCCACCATGTAGCATATGTAGAAAACTTATATCCTTTTCTATAATCAAATTTACGTGCAGCTTTCATTAATCCTAAATAACCTTCTTGAACTAAATCTAAGAATCTTAAACCTCTTCCTTGATAACGTTTAGCTATACTAACTGCTAATCTCATATTATGCTCAACTAATTCTTGAAAAGCATTTTCATCATGCTCTTCAATTAATTTAGCAAGTCTAATTTCTTCGTCAGTTGAAAGTGGATCCCATACTAATTCACTTAAATGAAGTCTATCTAAATTAATTCCTTTTGAACCACGTTCTGTAAACTCTAATTCAGAACTATCTGAATCTAATTCGTCATTTTCATATGCATCTAAATCTTCTTCATTAGTTTCTTCAACATAATCATCAAAATCATCAGATTCAAATTTCTTAGACATTCTAGAATTAAAATTATTAACTTGAGCATTAATTTCATAACTACTTACTAAAACAATTAAATTTTCATCTGCTACTAATTGTTTCTTATTAACTCTAGATAAAACTTTTGCCATTAATTTAATTTCAGCACTTTTTTCTAATAATTCTTCTGCTACAAAATCATCAATTTGAAAATCTAATTCATTTAATAATTTACATAATTTTGAATAATTTTCATATTGAGCCTTTTCTGTATTTTCAAGATTGAAAGATTTAGCAAATTCTATAATTTTATTAATTTCCATAATCAATAAAACCCCCTTTTTGAAATCGTTAAGATTATATCATAAATTACAAAAAATGTCAATTAAAAAGGCAAAAGTTAATACTTTTGCCTATTTAACTGTTACATTTATTGTCTTTTCAAAACCATTTGATAATTTAAATTTAAGCTTTGTTGAACCAGCTTTAACACATTTAACATCAAAAGAAACTGTTCCAGAAGCATTTAATTGTATAGCAGATTTATTAGTTGTTGCTATTTGAGTGTTTTCTGATGTAAATTCATATGATATATCTGGACTATATGATATTTGTACACTAGTAGTTTTTCCAGCAGAACATGAAATACTAGAAGGATTAAATGTTACTGTACTTGGTTTTTCTTTTACAGTAATTGGAACACTTACTGTTGCTCCTGTACTAGAAACTGCACTTAATGTGGTTTTACCAGCTTTAAGACATTTAATAGCAAATGTTTTACCTGATCCACCGCCTTTACCATTTATTAAGGCCTCAGTCAATGTTGCTATTGAAGTATCATTAATGCTAATTGAAGATGGGAATGGTAAATTTTGTATATAATTTGGACTACCAGCTTCATTATTATTAGATGTTTCTGCATAAACAGATGTTTCAATTGTATCCCCTTCAGTACATGTATAACTACTCTTATCAAAATTTATTTTTCCAAGATCTTGTTTTACTTTTACACTTGCAGTAACACTACCACCAAAATTAGTTGTGGCTGTAATTGTTGTTGTTCCAATCTTTAAACATTTAACATCTATAGACATACAGCCAATACATTTAGGTTGAGAATTAGATGCTTCTAATGCAACTATAGAAGTATCATTACTCTTATATGATTTTAAACCATCTGGTTTATTATATGAAGAATTGCTATAAACAGTAATATCTGTTGTAAACTTTTCTCCTAAGTTGCATTCATAACTACTTTTACTGAAGTTAATAGATCCAGCCGGTATTTTTTTAACAGTAATATTAGCTGAAGCTGTTGCTCCAGTATCAGATGTTGCTTTTAAAGTTGTTTTCCCTTCAGCAACACATTTAATACTTACAGCTACACATCCTATACATTTAACACTTATTGTTGGATGTTTTGAAATAGTAGCTATTTTAGTATTTGAACTTGTATATGTTTTGACATGTGATTGAGCATTAAGACTTTGAATATATGATGCTGAAATAACAGTATCAATTTCATCACCAACAAAGCACTCATATTTATTTTGATCAAAAGATATAGTACCTTTATCAGTATTATCTTCACTTTGAGTAGGAGTTGTTTGTTGTTGAGGCTCTGGCACTGGTGTTGGTGTTGGCGTTGGTGTAGGTTCTGGTGTTGGTTCTACTATTTGACTAGTTTCATTTTCTTCACTAATAATAGGACTAACTGTCTCATTAGTAACTGATGGTCCTATAGGAGGATTATCATCAATTATTACTAAATTGTCTTCAGGTTTTTCTTCTTTGCCAAAATCTATAACATGTAAATCTATTAATAGATATCCAGTTAATAAAATAAGTACGCCCCCAAAAATACTAATTACAATTCCTAAATTAACCTTTTTATTATTCATAATAACCTCTTTTCATTAATAATCATATTTTGTTAAGTTATATTGATTTATCAATTGTTGAATTGTTGGACCATATGTTTTAGAACCACCAGCATAAGCATGTAAATATGTTGCTGCTCTAAGTGGTTGGTGATTAGCACATTCTCTTAAGAAATTACCATAAACATTTGAATAATTTTGAAAATATGCATAATGATAATATGTAGCTTCATAGAAATTATCAAATTTTCTTAGATAATTTCCACCACCATATACTTTTGGTTTACTTCCAGGGTAACCTCTTAATCCATAAAGATTATGAGACGATGCTATAAAATGTTTACAATATCCTGATTCTAAAACTGCTTGAGCTACTGTAATGCTTGGAAGTACTCCACCATTTTTAAAATATATATCTCTAGCCATAGAAGCAACATATTCCATACATTCTTGTTTAGACATGGCTTTAACTTTTTCTTCTTCCATATCCATTGCTTCTACTGGTGTATATTCACCTGTTGGAGAAATTCCTGTTGGTGATACTCCACCTCCACCACTACTTTGAGCTTTCTTTAGCTTTTCTTCTCTTTCTTTAATAGCATTTGCCACATCTACTTTAATTTGATCTAATTCTTTCTCCAATTCCTGCTTTTCAGGCCCATCATCCATTTGATTAACAAAAGTTCTTGCTGCTGCATAATTTGATTCTAATAATGTAGTTTTAGCATTAATAATATAAGTTTGTGCTTCTTCTTTATATGCCGCTGCTATACCTTCTTTAGTAGCATTTTCTAAGCAAGAATAATAAACTTTATCTTGATCAGCTAACTTTAAAGTTAAATTAACAAAAGTTGGTATTAAAAATATAATTACTGCTGCGATAGCCTTTCTAATAAAAGCTTGTAAAGCTTTACTATTATTACCATCTGTAACTGCTTTTGTAAACGTTATAGATGCACTAACTAATAATATAATTGGAACAATTATCTTAATGAAATTAATCATTATTTTAATTATTCTCATTGTTTTTAATACACTAGGATCTGAACACATATCTAATATCATGTTACACCTCTAATCTGCTTATTACACTACTAAAATCTTATCATAATTATTGCTTTTTGTAAAATAAAAAAATGATATTATTTTAATACCATTTTCTTATATTCTTCAGGACTTATATCTCTACTTTCTGCTTCACTAATTAATCTATTTAATTCTGATTTAAGATTTTTATATTCAATTAATCTTTCTTTATTATTTTTTCTTCTCTTTTCATTATAATCTAATCTTTCATCAGCTTCTCTTTTCTTTTTACCATTAATTATAGACATAATTACAAATATAGCAGTTGATGTTCCAAGAATTCCTGACATTGATAAAATTATTTCTGATAATATTTTCATCTCAGAATTATATCCTTCTTCATCAAAAACTACTTCTCCATCACTATATGTTGTTCTTTCAACAACAGCATATCCATCCCTACTTAATTGTTCAAGAATACTATATTCACGCCTTCCAGATGATGTTGTTGCCTTTCCATCAGTAAGTTCAATATAATCCTTTAAGTTATCTAAATCTGTTTGGTTAAAATGATATGTCTTATAATCCCTTTTTCCACTTGATTTAACAGGATCATATATTCTAACAATAACTTCGCCTTTACCTTTTTTCTCAATTGTGAACTCTTCAGTTCTTACACTATCACTAACAGTATCATATGCTTCAATTTTACTTGTATATGTTGCATTAGTATTACTCTTTTTAGCAATAGATGGTGCAAATTTATATGATAATAAACTTAAAGATAATAATATAGCACTAGTAAGCGCTTTTATTCTATTTGATTTACTCTTTCTAGAATATTTAGAATATTCATCACTATTTTTGTCAACCATTTCATATAAATCATCATCTATTTTATCTAATCTATTAATTTCATCTTCAAAATCTTTAGCTTTAGCTTTTAATCTTGTAATTACTTTATCTCTATCTTTTAATACCATTATTAATAATAATTCAACATCAGCATAATTATAATTTATACCAGCTTTACTAATTTCATTAATAACTTCTTCAATTCTTCTATCATATGTGCCATTTTTCTTTAACGCTTCAATATCTTCTCTAACTAAATCATTTAAAAACTCAATACCCATTTTTGTTTCAATAATATAATCTAATAAAACAGAATGACAATTTGTTAATAATTCTCTTTTAATAATTCTATATGCTGTTTTATAAACTTCTTGGATAGCTTTTTTAACATCTTCAACATTATTGCTTTCCATATTAAAAACATCTCTTAAAAGCCCCTTACATTCTTCAGCAACATGAACTATTTTATCTGGATCATCGTAATCTCTGCACTTTCTTTCTTCTTGAACAAAACAACTATTTTTAAAATGAATTGTTAGATATGCTTGTTTATTATCCAAATCTATTTCTAATTTTCTTAATTCACCCAAAACTTCATTATAAAGTGCTTCATTATACATTTTTTGTACGGCTTGTCCTGATAAATATGTTTCAGTTTTTTTAGTAGATAGTTTCTTTATAATAATATCTAATCTTTTCTTATATTCGTTAGTATCAATACCATATCTTTTAATAATATCTATTTTATCTAAAATTCTAGATTCGCATGAATTAATTTCTCTAACTTGATAATTCATATGTATCCCCCTTTAATAAGCCAAAATATTATATAAAATAAAAACATCTTTTTCAAGATGTTATTATTTAAAATGGTGTCCTCAGCACAATTCGAACGTGTGACCGACGGCTTAGAAGTCACAAAAATGTTTTAAGGTTATGTTTATTTTTCTTTGTAATTATACTAATTATATAATGATAGTTGTAATAAAAAAATGACACTTAATTCAACAATGAATTAAATGTCAATCCAAACAAATTGGGTAGACATTCAACATTGCTAGCTGAATGTTCCCTCTTTTATTTTATGCAAATTCACTTGCTATATACATAATAACATAAAAGAGATAAATTTGCAATTATTCAAATAAAAAGGCCTTCTAAGTTTTCTCTTAAAAGGTCTTTACTATCTTAAGTGGTGTCCTTGGCACGATTCGAACGTGTGACCGACGGCTTAGAAGGCCGTTGCTCTATCCAGCTGAGCTACAAGGACAGCTCAAATTACGAATAAAAGTATACAACAAAAAAACACTTTTTTCAAGTGTTTTTATCATTTTAATCTAAAAATATGTAGCAAGACATTTTTCAATAACTCTTTGAACGTCTCTTTCATTAAATGGTTTAGATAAAATATCAACTATTGGATAAGCATTAACTCTATCAATAGAAGCCATATCTTCTACACCACTTTCTACTGCTACTGGCATTCTAACAAAATATCCATTTTGTTTACAATGCTCTAAAACAGCATATCCATCTACATTAGGCATATTTAAGTCTAATAAACATGCTTTTATTTCTTTTCTTATATCTTCTTGATCTAATAGTTCAATTGCTTTAGCACCATCTTCTGCTGTTAAAACATTATATCTTGAATCAAAAATCTTTTTAACAAAGTTAGCAACTAAACTTGAATCATCAACAATTAATATAGTTCCTTCTTTTTGGCCAGGTACTGCAGGTTGTCCCATAGCAGGTTGTGCCATTCCCATTTGATTATTTTGTGGGAAGAATTGAACTGTTGGTTGTGCTGCTGGTTGATCTGCAGGGAAAAATTGTACAGTTGGTGCAGCAGGTTGTGCTGGTGCAACTGGTTGTGGCATTGGTGCAGCAGCTGGTTGTGCTGGCATTGGTTGTGCTTGTGCATTTATAGCTTGTGCCATTGGATCTTGTTGTGGATAAAATTGAACTTGTTGAGTTGCTGTTTGTCCATCTGCAGGAAAGAATTGAACTGTTGGTTCTGGTGTTGGCGCTGATGCAACTGGTTGTACAGGCATTTGTTGAGGCATTGGTGCAGCAGCTGGTTGTGCTGGCATTGGTTGTGGTTGAACTGGTGCTGCATTTTGCATTTGTACTTGAGCTTCAGCTTGTACTGGTTGTGCAACTGCTTCAGCTTGTTGAACTGGTGCTGCTGGTTGAGACATTGGTGCAGCAACTGGTTGTGCTGGCACTGCTTGTGGTTGTGCAGCTGGTTGTGCAGCAACTGGTTGTACAGGAGCAAGTCCCATATATTGTTTAGCAACATTAATTACCCTTCTAGCTTCAGCCATAATCTTTGGATGATTTTCTTGTACAAACATTATATCTCCAGCTTTACTTTTCATTTCTGATTCATAAGATAAATCAGCTAATGCAGTAAATCCTAAATATCTTGCATCACTCTTTAATGCATGAACTTCTATAGCATAATTAACCATATCACTCATAGATTTTCTATTTTCTAATGATTGTAATTTACCTTCAACCATATCTAAAAAATCTTTAAGTGTTTCATCATACATTTCCATGTCACCAAATAATTCTAAACTTTGAGCAACATTAACACCATTGCTTGTTAAAATATTTACATCTTTCATATTCTCTCTCCTATCAACCTACACTAAGAAAATTATAGCACAATATTTTTTTATAGTAAATTTTCTATTGCAATTAAAGTATCATTTATGATACAATGTAGACATGAAAAACATGTATGATTATATAAATTTTATTAATACCAATAAAACACCTGATGAACTTGAAAAAGATTTCATTGAGGATTTTATAGCATTTAGAAAAGAAAATAATTTAACTCAAGAATTATTAGGTCTTTATTCTAACGTTAATAGAACTAAAATAGCTAGAATAGAATCTAGAATGCACTCTCCTACTGTTAAGAATTTAATTCAAATATTAGGTCCTATTGGTTATACAATTAAAATAGAAAAAATTAAGAAATAGTTTTATAAACTATTTTTTATTTGCATTAATAATATATATTAAATTATAATATTATCAGGAGGATAGAAAATGATAGAAATTAAAAATGTTACTAAAACATATAATGGTAATGTAACTGCTATTAAAAACTTGTCACTTGAAATACCCGATGGAAAAATAATAGGATTTATAGGTCTTAATGGTGCTGGTAAAACAACATTAATCAAAATGATGACTGGTATATTAAAACCAGATAAAGGAACTATTACTATAAATGGTCTTGATATTCAAAAAGATCCTATCAAAGCTAAACTTGATATTGGATATATTACAGATAACCCTGATATGTTTTTAAGATTGACTGGTATTGAGTTTATTAATTTTATTTCAGATATTTATAGAGTTAGTGAAAAAGATAGAAAAAATAGAATTAAGCACTTAATTGAGCAATTCAATTTAGAAGATATTCTTGATAAACCTATGATTGGTTATTCACATGGTGCTAGACAAAAAATGATGGTTATAGCAGCATTAGTACATGAACCAAAAGTATGGATATTAGATGAACCTATGGTTGGTTTAGATCCAATGAGTGCATCTATACTTAAAAAGATGATGAAAGAACATGTTGCAGCAGGCAACACTGTATTCTTCTCTACTCATGTTCTTGAAATAGCTGAAAAATTATGTGATGAAATAGCAATAATTGATAAGGGTAAAATAATATATTATGGTACATTAGATGATTTAGTAAAAAAATATAAGAAAAAAGATTTAAATGAATTATTTCTAGAGGTAATTAAAAATGGCTAATTATTTCTCTTTAATAAAAGTATTTTTAAAATCTATTAAAAGAGAAAGTTCAAGTAATAAAAGAACTAAACATATTTTTAGAATATTATTATTTTTTACAATACTATTTATTTTAATACCATTTTTAATAATATGTGCTTCTTTTGTATATGATACTACTGTCAAATTAATAGATATTGAATACGAAAGCATTGGTCTTAAAATAATGTGTTACATAATGTGTATTTTTACATTCATTTTTGGATTTACTGCTATTCTAAATGAATTATTCTTTTCAACAGATATTGAAAAGCTATTGCCATTACCTATTAAACCTACAGAATTAGCATTATCAAAATTTACTACATCATTTATATTAGAAAGTATTATACAAATATTTTTAACAATAGTATGCATAATTAGTTATATGGCAGCATTACACTTAAGGATACCTAATTTCCTACTTTCAATATTACAAGTCGTATCTTTATCATTAATACCAATGATATATTCTGCTATTATATGTTTGATAATAATGCATTTTGCAAAATATATTAAAAATAAAGAACATATTAAAAAGTTATCTACTATATTTGTATTTATATTATTCTTTGGATTAATATTTTTCATAAATAAAATTAAAGGATTTGATTTTCAATTATACTTAGAAAACTTTGTAAATGGAGATCATAGATTTTTAGATATTATGAATATAATATTCCCACAAGTAGATTTATTTACTAAAACATTAACTAACATGGACGTTCTAGCATTAATTAAATATATTTTAATAAATGCTATATGGATTATTATATTTATAGGACTTATTAAATTAACATATATAGATAGCGTTATAGACTTATCTAATAAGAATAATAGTAGTGTTAAAAACTCTACTGTATTATTAAAGAAATCTAAAGAAAGAAAACCAATTAAATCATATATTATAAAAGAATTTAAAATATTATTTAGAACACCAAGTTTCTTTATAAATTGTATTATTATTAACTTTATATGGCCAATAATAATATATGCTCTATATGAAATTGGTACTTTAAATTATGATATAGCTAAAATAAGACATTTATTAGCTATTGGTGATGAAAAAATTAAATTAATATTATTACTATTTGTAGTTGGTGTATCTATAATAATACCTGCTATGAATGCTATTGCAGCAACTTCTTTTTCAAGAGAAGGAAAAAACTTTCAATTTATTAAATATATTCCAATATCATATAAAACACAAATACTTATAAAGTATTTAACAAGTTTTATAATTTCATTTATAGGAATATTTATGTATGCAATTATATTCTTCTTTGTAATTAAGTTAAATATAATTACTATGTTAGAATATATTCTAATAAGTTGTTTATGTATATCAGCAGTTACTCTTATTGGCATATTTATTGATTCATTACAACCTAAATTATTCTGGGATGATGAAAATAATGCATTAAGAGAAAACTATAATACATTTATTTCAATGGGAATATGTACTCTATTATTTATAATAATATGTGTAGGATCATATTCAAAATTATATAAGCAATTAGGATATAATTTCACTCAAATATTTATAATGATATTTGGAGTATTATTAATTATTAATAGTGTTATGGGACTTATTAATATACATTCAACTATTAAAAATATTAATGAACAAGAATAAAAAAACCTCAATGAGGTTTTTTATTTTAGTTTCTTTATATCAGTATGCATTCTAGGATGATATCCATATTTATCATAAAAACCAATACCTAGTTTGTTATAAGCAAATACATCTACTAATGCATATTCACATCCCTTTGATTTAAAATAATCTTCAAGAGTTCTCATTAACTCTTTACCTACTCCTTTACTTCTAATTTTAGATGTAACAATTAGTTCAGTAATAATTCCTCTCTTAGGACATTTATAATCTAAATAATCATATTCATCAAATGGTGGTATTGTTCCCATTATTAAGCCAACTACTTTATTATCAACAAGGGCTAAATAACAAATACCATCATTTTCTTTTACATCTTTTAAATCAACTAAAGCCATCTTTTCATGATATTCAGGATGTACTCTATCTAATTCATCTTCATCTATTGATACTAAATATTCTTCTAACTCAGTTAATAAATCTCTAACATCTTCTAAATACTTTTCTTCATATTCAATTATTTTCATATTTTCTCCTATCAAAAATAGCAAGATAAAACCTTGTTATTTTATAACATTAATTCTCTTTAATAATGTTTCTTTGCCTAATAATTTCATTATTTCATAAAGATCTGGTGTATTAGCTTTAGATGTAACAGCAACTCTTATAACAGTACTAATATCAGCTACATTTCCTTTATATTTATCAGGTTCAGCTTTATACTCTTTCATATTGCTTGTATATCCATCTAAAGAGTCAGTTAATTCTTTCATCTTATTAAACCAAGTATCTTTATCATCATTTTCATCATAATAATTATTGAAGTATTTATCTAATATATCTTTAATATCATCTATATTATTTATTTTACCCCACTCATATGTTTCAGGAGTAAATAATTCTTCAAACATATACCATATAAATGATTTAATTTCTGAATAGCAACCAAAATCTTTTCTTGGTTTAGCTTGTTCTCTTTCAATATTTAATATATTTGTTGTATATTCTTTATTATCTTCAATTAACTTAGCAAAATCAGCATCAAATTCTTTAGCCCAAGTTAGTAAATTATCATATAATTCTTTAGCTGTTAATCTAGATATATAATTCTTAGAAATATTATTAATCTTTTCTAAATCAAATAATGGTCCACTCTTACTCATCTTATCAAATGAAAAAGTAAAATCTCTATATGATTTATCTGGATTTTGAAGTAACCATTCTTCAAAGCTAGAATTCATAATAGTAGCAAAATATAATTTAATTGCTTCTACAGGTATTCCTCTTTCATGATAGAAAGAAACTGCTGCTTCTGGATCTTTTCTTTTACTGATTTTTCTTATTGTATTTCCATCTTTAATATTTAATGGTAATAAATGAGCAAATCTAGGTGCTTTAAATCCACAAGCATCCCATAACTCTAAATGATAAGGAACTGATGATATATATGAATCATCTCTTGTAACTGTTGTAACTCTCATAAAATGATCATCACAAACATGAGCAAATGCATATGGAGGAATTCCATCAGATTTTACTATTACTTGATCAATATCATTTTCAGGTAATTCAATAGTACCCTTTACTAAATCTTTAAAAACTATTTTCTTTTCAAAATCACCCATTGATTTTAATCTTAAAACCCATTTATCTCCATTATCAATATGTTTTTTAACTTCTTCATAGCTTAAATCTCTACATTTAGCATATTTTCCATAATATCCAATTCTTTGTTTTCTTTCTTCTTGATGTTTTCTCATATTATCTAAATCTTCTTCAGAACAAAAACAAGGATATGCTCTTCCAATACTAACTAAATACTTAGCAACAATATGATATATATCTGTTCTCTTAGTTTGAATATATGGTCCATATTCTCCACCCTTAATTGGATGTTCATCAACAATATAATTATAATGTTCTAAATCATTTAATATTAATTCAATACCATTTTCTATTGCTCTTTTATTATCAGTATCTTCTATTCTTAAAATAAATACACCTTTTGATTGATGAGCAATAACTTCAGGAATAAATGATGCATATAAATTACCCATATGCATTCTACCAGTTGGTGATGGTGCAAATCTACATACTTCTGCTCCTTCTGGTAAATTCCTTTCTGGATACATTTTTTCTAAATCCTCAATTGTTTTATCAACATCTGGATATAATAAATTAGCTAAATCTTCATTTGTCATATGTTTCACCTCAATCGTTAAGATTATATAATATTTTGCAAATTAAAACAAGACTTTTAAGTCTTGTCTTATAATACAAACTTGTATAAAACAAATCCAAGAACCCCAACTAAAACCAAAACTATAATTATTAATAGTATATTAGTAGCTTTTATTTTCTTTTTTTCAGTGTCTACTGCATCTTCTTTTAATTCAGTTGTTTCTAAAATAGGTTCCATTTTTATAGTTTGTAATAGTACTTCTTCTTTTTGCTCTTCTGTTAATGCAGTAGTGTTATTGTTTAAATTTGCATTATTATCCATATTGCACTTCCTTATGTTTATAAATAAATCATATCAAAAATAGCTCAATATTTCAAGATTTTCTTGACTTATTATCAATATTAATGTATTATTTTTATGAGGACTTTGGAGACATACTCAAGAGGCTGAAGAGGCGCCCCTGCTAAGGGTGTAGGTCGGGAAACTGGCGCGAGAGTTCAAATCTCTCTGTCTCCGCCATATAAAAAATAACTCAAGTTTACTTGAGTTTTTTTATTAATTAAAAACTCAAGAGTTATTCTTGAGTTTTTTCTTTTGGTTTTTCTTCTGGTTTAGATTCACCTTTTTCTTCTTTAGGTTTATCTTTATCACCATACAATGATTTTTCAAGAGAAGCAATATATTCTTTTTCAGCCTTTTCAGCTTCTTTAGCTATTTTTTTCTTTTCTTCTTCAATAGCTTTCTCTTGTTCTTTAAGAATCTTTTCATTCTTTTTATTTTCTATTCTATCAAGTTTATCTTGCTCTCTTTGTTTCTTTCTTTGTTCTGCTTCTAATTTCTTTTGTTCAGCTTTTTTAGCTTTTTCCTCTTGTTTTAATTTAGCTGCAGCAGCTCTTTGTTCTCTTCTAAGTTCATTCTTTTGAGGAAGTTTCTTAGCCTCTTCTATTCCACCTTCAATAGTTCTTCTAACTTCATCTCTCTTATTTTCAATTCCACCCTTTTTAATAGCAAAGTAGATCATGTAACCAAATTCGCAAAGAATAATTAAGCAAGATACAAGAGCAACAATTAATTGCCAAGTCCAGTGAATTTCAAATTTCTCTTCAGGTATATCTAAATCACCAATATAATAATCAGCTGTTTTAGCTGTAAATGTATATGTTCTTGAATAACCTTCAGCACTTGTAACATTTACAAATATTATAGAACCATCAATTATTGGAGATAAATTAACATCTTTCTTACCAGTTCCTAATTTAATTGGTCCAATTGTACTACCTTTTAATTCAATAGTACCACTAGCACCATCAAATAACTCATATTCAAATGTTAAAGATGTATCCGTTGTAATTGGAACCTCATATTGAGTAGTTTTTTGATTAAACTTAACTGGTTTATTCATAACTTTTAATTGTTTAAAATATGTAATGCTTTCAACTTCTTCAATTGAAATACCTTCTTTTAATCTATTAATAGTTATATCGTATTCTCTTTCTTGTTCATTTTCAGCAGTTACTTTAATAACAAACTTATTATTACCTTCTTTTAATTCAAGTCTAGTAATAGAATCAACTGTAGCCTTATCACTTTCAGCTACTGCATTAATACTTACAACACTAACACTATTTTCAACATTTAATGAATAATTAGTAACATCTTTTTTAAATATATATTTAGCACTACTTATATCTAATGTTTTTAAATAATTATTAGGATCTCTATCATCAATTCTTGTAATATTAATTGTATAAGTTTTAACTACTTCATTTTCTGCTCTTACTTTAATTTGAACTTTATTTAATCCATAATCAAGTGATACAGTTCTATTACCATATTTCTTAACATAAGTTGATTTTGGTTTATTAGAATCAAGCGCATTTGTTCTTTCAGATGTAATTTTAACACTCTTAACATTTGATTCTACAGTTACATCATATTTAGTTTCATTAGGATCAAATGTTTTATCTAAATCATAACCTTCAACTACTAAGTTATCTAAAGTATTAACTTTATCTCTTGAGTCAAATCTATTAATAATAATTTTATATTTCTTTTCATCTCCAGATTCACTCTTAGAAACAATAGTAAATGTATTATCACCATATTTTAATGATTTCTCACCTATTCCAGTTATTGTTGCATGTCCATCTGTACTTGTTGCATTAATAGTTATTTTAGCTATATCATCAGCCATAACTTTGTATGAATAAACATTACTACTAAATTTAGGAGATAATTCATATTTACCTACAGTTATGCTTGATAAAGTACTATCAGTTGATTTAACTCTCATAGTAGCTGATAAACCACCATGTGATATATCATTACTTTCAGCTGAAGTACCATAAATATTATTAACTATTACTCTAAATGTAGTATTTGGTGCAGAACCAATTGGTATTGTTAAATTAATAGTACCAATATTAGCACTTGTCCCAGATAATCCACTTACATTGAACTCTTGTGAATTACATGGATTACAAGTTAATGTACTATTAAATGTAATCCCAGATAATCCTTCTTGTGATAGTTTACCTCTAATTGAAGTAATACTTCCATCAAGTGTACCAGTTAACTTACAAGATACATTTTCACCAGCACTTACTGTACTAGGACAATCTAGATTTAATGAATAAGTACTTGCAAGAACTATATTTGGTACTAATATAAGAGCAACAATCATCATAAAAAATTTAATCTTTTTCATCACAATTCAACTCCTCTTACTATGTGTGCTACTATTTTTGAAGCATCGCTTATATCTATTTCATTATCATTTGTAACATCTGCAGAATAGCTATATACTTTAGATCCTAATGATGATCCTCTTACGATATAAGCAACTATTTTCATCGCATCACTTATATCTATTTCACCATCACCATTAACATCACCCATTACAGATATATCATATGTATATGTTCCTGTATCAGTTACAACTTTTAATTTGTGACCATTTTTAACTAAAGAATTTCCTGATAAAGATGTATTCGAACTATTAATAACACTTACGCTTCCAGCACTAACTTTATTAATTAAAGTATTTACTGTTGTATTATATGGAATCTTTTTAACAATTTTATTTGTTCCATCTATATCTAAATCTCTACCAATTGTTCCACCAGCAGTTGCTTTTATTGTAATAAGTCCTGTAGATAATTTTGTTTTTTGTTGAAGCGTTACCCTAGCACTTTCAAATGCCATATCTTTTTTAGTAACAGTAAAATTACTTGTTACATCTTTTCCATTAGCATCGTATACATTAATTGAATAATTAGCTTTTTCATAAGAATCCATATTCTTTGTAACAATATCATATACAGTACTTACATTAATTGTATTTGTAAACTCTGTTCTAGGTTTAACAACAATCTTAGAATTATTATTAGAACTCTTAGTAAATAATTCAACTGCATATAACATATTAGCAATATTTAAATTTGTTGGACTAACTATACTTACTTTTACTTTAACATTTCCACTCAAATTAGCATTACTAAAAGTATATGTATTTATACCTGGTAAAATAGTTTTAGTAGTATAAACATTTAAGTCAGGAAATTCTATTTTAACTTTTAAATCTTTTGTTGGTGTAGTACTATTATTAAATCCTAAATAGAATAATTTAGCTGTATATAATTTTTCACTATCATCACCAATATAATAAGTAAATGTTTCACTTGTTGTAGATGTATTAGTTCTATTATAATATCTTTCTCTATTATCACCATAAGAACTCTTATAATTACTAGATTCACCTACTAAATAACTATTATTATATTTAACTTTATTATTATTTAATTCAATACTAGATATACCAATTAAACTCTTAACAACTGATAAATCATAATAAGAAATATAGAAGAATGTTGTATTAGTTCCCCATGAATTAGCAGCTAACCAAGCACCTTTATAAGGAGCAGGATTGTTACCATTCCACACATAGTTATCATCCCATCCAATTATAGTAACTGCATGGGCTGTTCCTTTGTATTCACTTTCTTCCTTACTTCCGTTGTTATAACACCAACCATATCCACCATTCTTATTTGATACAAAGAATGCACTATCAGTATGAATAACACTCATAACAGCGCCATATTTGTAGATATATTCTTTAATATTACTATTATATTGATTCATATAATTTTGTATTTGATCTGGAGTATAATCAGCAAGTAATGATTTAATATTTAAAGCATTAAATATTCTTGTTTCTCTAATATCAAATGGACTATTTGAAATGTTTAAATATTGATTAAGAGATTTTGTCTTTAAAGAAGTAAAATAACCACTAGGTTCAAAAGTGGTTTCATCCATTGGAGCAGCATTATAAAATAAATACTTTACAGTATTAAATGTTGAATTAGCTGATCCAAAGTTAGTAGTATCTCCTAAATATCTAGATACATATTCTGGTTGATTTTCAGATAAATTATAAGTAAGATTCTTAATCTTTTTCATATATGCTTCTATAACACTATTAGATGAGAATGCCCAGCATACACTCAAAGAACTTTGATTCTTATTTGATTGATTATTAAATGTATCTATAACATTTCTTGAATCATAAGAAGATAGCGTTGTCCATTCATTAGCGCCACTCTTATTATTCAATTCATTAAGTGGAATGTAATCTAAAGAAGCAGTTTCACTATTAGTAAAACTACATAACATTAAAAAACATATAAAGATAATTAATATATTTTTAAGTCTCTTCACATTCTCACCTATTCTAATATAATTTTACACTAATTAGGCACTTCAGTCAATGTAAAATCAAGCATATTACGTATACCAAAACCAATATTTTTTTGATAAAATAAATGGGTACGCAAAGGAGAAAATATGAATACAAAAATAATCGACGAAGTTAGTTCTGAATTAAATATTAGTTCTAAACAAATTGAAAGTGTTTTAAAACTTTTAGAAGATGGAAATACTATTCCATTTATTGCTAGATATAGAAAAGAAGCAACAGGTGCTTTAGATGAAGAACAAATAAGAGTTATATCTAATCACTATGAATATGAAGTAAATTTATTAAAAAGAAAAGAAGATGTTATAAGATTAATTGATGAAAAAGGACTTTTAACTGATGAAATTAAAACAAATATTATGAATGCTAAAAAATTAGTAGAAGTTGAAGATATATATGCTCCATTTAAAGAGAAAAAGAAAACTAAAGCTACTGAAGCTATTAAAAATGGACTTGAACCATTAGCTAAAATAATAATGAGTTTTCCAGATAAGTTTGATGAATCTAGTGTATCTAAATTCTTAAATGAAAATGTTAAAACTATTGATGATGCTATTGAAGGAGCTAAATATATTATTGCTGAATGGATAAGTGATAATGCATATTATAGAAAATGGATAAGAAGTTATTTTTATAAAAATGGTATTATAGTTTCTAAATTAAAAAAGAATGCAGAAGATGAAAACAAAGTTTATGAAATGTATTATGATTTTAGTGAAAACGTTAAATATATTAAACCACATAGAGTTCTTGCTATTAATAGAGGTGAAAATGAAAAAATACTTAATGTTTCTATAGATGTAAATACTGATGAAATAGAAAGTTATTTAGAATCTAAAATTATTAAAAAGGACTCTCCTACTAAAGAATATGTTATTGATGCTATTAAAGATTCATATAAAAGACTTATTGGTCCATCTATGGAAAGAGAAATTAGAAGTGAATTAACTTTAAAAAGTGAAGATGATTCAATAGAAGTATTTAAAGATAATTTAGAGCATTTATTATTAATAGCACCTATGAAAGAAAAAACTGTTCTTGGTTTTGACCCAGCATTTAGAACGGGTTGTAAATTAGCTGTAGTTGATCCTACTTCTAAGGTTTTAAATATATCAGTTATTTATCCACATGAACCTCATAACAAATGGGAAGAATCAAAACAAGTATTAAAAGATTTAATAGATAAATACAAGGTAGATATTGTTGCTATTGGAAATGGAACAGCATCTCGTGAAAGTGAAAAATTAGTTTCTGAAACTATAAAAGAATTAGGTCATTGTAAATATGCTATTGTATCCGAAGCTGGTGCTAGTGTATATAGTGCAAGTCCACTTGCAATAAGTGAATTTCCAGATTTAACAGTTGAAAAAAGAAGTGCTATTTCAATAGCAAGAAGACTTCAAGATCCATTAAATGAATTAGTTAAAATAGATCCTAAAAGTATTGGTGTTGGTCAATATCAGCATGATGTATCTCAAAAGAAATTATCAGAAAGTTTAGATTTTACTGTATCAAAATGTGTTAATAATGTAGGAGTTAACATCAATACTGCTTCCCCTTCTATACTTAAATATATTTCAGGACTTACTAAAACTATTATTGATAAAATAATTAAATATAGAGAAGAACATGGAAAAATAAATTCAAGAGAAGAACTTAAAAAGAAAAAACTAATTTCTGATAAAGCATATGAACAATCAATAGGATTTATGAGAGTAATAGATGGAGACAATCCACTAGATGAAACAAATATTCATACAGAAAGTTATGATAAAACATTAAAATTATTAAATCATATAAATATGTCTATAAAAGATATTGGTTCAAAAGAATTAGCAGCTAAATTAGATGAATTAGATTTAAAGAAAACAGAAGAATTACTTGATATAGATGTTTATACTCTAACAGATATAATTGATTCATTAAAACGTCCAAATAGAGATTATAGAGATGATTTTGAAACTCCTATTTTAAAAAGTGATATTTTAACAATAGATAATTTAAATTTAGGAATGAGCCTTCAAGGAACTGTTAGAAATGTTGTAGACTTTGGTGCATTTATAGATATAGGACTTCATAATGATGGACTTGTTCATATATCAAAAATAACTAATAAATATATTAAACATCCAAGTGAAGTATTAAGTGTTGGTGATATAGTTACTTGTTATGTAATTGATATTAATAAAGAGAAAGAAAAAGTTTCTCTATCACTTATAAATCCAAACAATTAAAAAAGCTCTTATGAGCTTTTTTTATTGAGTTACAGTTTCAGTTTGTTTAGATTTTTTTCCTCTTATTAATAATAATACAAATAAGACTGCTACTATCGCAAGTAAACTTATTCCAAGAATTGGCCTAAATCGTATCCATGCTATAGCAATAACAACTAATCCTAAACATATTCCTAGTATAAATGAAACTAAACCTACTATAGAACCTACTAAATTTCCAAGTAATGGAACATAACTTGTAATAGCACTAATTGGTTTTAATATAGCACCAAAACCTGCTGCTAATATAATGATTCCAACTGCTCTTAAAATCCATTTTAAGAAATTATCTTCATTTCTAATAATATTAATCATTTCAATTCCAGAATGAACACCATCTATTACTCTATTTATGCTTCTTCCTTCTTTTGAAACAAAATCAACAAATGTTTGACCACTTTGAACAGCAAGAACACTAACATCAGTAGAATTATTATAGACAAATGAAATTCTAATATCACCAATTTCTGGTTTTGATAAATCTTTAGATGTTGTTGCATATCCATCAGAAATTGTTAAATTTAAATCGCCAACTATAGTTTCATTATAATCAGTATATTTTCCATCCGTACTTAATGAATTAATTTGATTTGATGATAACTCAAATGCACCTACTTTTACATTACTAGAAGCCTTAGTTTCATCATCATATTTTTTACTTTTTGGATTTACATGACCACTCTCATTAAAATTATCTGAATCAATTAAATCTTGTGACCATTCTTTATCATAACGATATCTAGTAGATCCTTCTTCATCTGTTTCAGATTCTTCTTTCCATTGATACATTTCAACAACTCTCTTTAATAAAGGTGTTTTTACAGTAACTTTAAATGTATCATCAGTTAATTCTTCTTCATTAAGAATTTTACCATAAGTTGCGATTAATTTTCCTTCGTTACTAGCATCAACGCTTTCACTAGAAACATCAACATATACTTTTTCCATTTCTGCTGTTGATTTAATATTTCTTACATTATTGCCCTCATTCCACCAAAGTAGAATAACACCTATAACAAGAAATACAAAACCACCAAAAATTCCACCAAACGCATTTCCTATTTTTTTCATAAAATCATCCTTTCAACTAAATTATATAATATTATTTTATTTCTTTCCACAAAAAAATCTGAAAATTATTCAGATTTTTTACTTGTTTTTTTAGTTTCTTTCTTTTCTTCTTCACCAGTAATTATTTTCATAGCTTTTTTAACAACTAAGTCATATTTAAATAATTCTGTATTTCCGATTTCTTTTAAGAATTCTTCTTTAGTCATTTTATATTGTTCAGCAGCTTTTTCAAGTTCACTATCAAGTTCCATATCATTAACATCAACTTTTTCTTTGTTAACAACAGCATCCATTACAAGTCTATATCCAACTCTCTTATTAGCTTCTGGTTTTAATGTTTCTTTAAAATCATCTAAATTAGTTTTAGCAAATTTTAAATAATCTTCAAAATTTAATCCTTGATATTGTAATTTTTCTCTAAATTCTTTAACTATTCTATTAACTTCATCATTTGTCATTTCTTCAGGAATTTCAAACTTAGAATTTTCAACTACTTTATCTAAACATTTAAATAAGAAATCATCTTCTACTTTATGAGATTTTTCATGTTCAATTTCATCTTTAATATAATCTCTTAATTCTTTTTCATTAGTTACTCCAGCTATATTTAAATCTTCAAAGAATTCTTTATTAAATTCAGGGAAAACTCTTTCTTTTACATCTTTAATTTCTACTTTGAATGTAGCTGGTTTACCTTTTAAGTTATCAGCATGATAGTTTTCTGGGAATGTAACTTCTACATCTTTCTTATCACCTTTTTTAAGACCTACTAATGCATCTTCAAATCCAGGAATAAATGTATTAGAACCTATTTCTAAGTTATAATCTTCACCTTTTCCACCTTTGAAAGCTTCTCCATCAACAAATCCTTCAAAATCAATTACTGCTACCATACCATTTTTAATCTTAGTTCCATCATCACAAGTTTTTAATTCAACAAATTGTTCTTTTAAATGACCTAATTCATGATCTATTTCTTCTTTAGAAACTTCAATCTTATCTCTCTTAATTCCTAAATCTTTATATTTTCCTAATTTTACTTCAGGACTAGATACTAATGTAAATTCAACTTCAATATGATCTTTATCAATATTCTTAATATCAATACTTGGAGTTGCTGCTGGAACTATTGTTTTAGGATCAGCAAGTAATTTTGTATATAATACATCAACTGCTTCATCTACAGCATCCATAAATAATGATTCAATACCATTATGTTTTACAAAAATATCATATGGAACATTACCTTTTCTAAATCCATCCATTTTAATATCTTTTTTCTTTTTGTTATAAGCGTTCTTTAAACAATCTTTCCATTCTTTTCCCTCTAATTTTACAGTATAACTTTCTTTCATAATTCCTCCTATTATTTTTTAAATCCTGCCCCTTCTAGCATTCCTTTTATAAATAATAACAACGTTATCATAAAATCTCCTATATGCTTAAAAATAGGATATTTCTATCCTATTGCTACTATTTTAACTGAATAAACACCATCTGGTGAAGATACTTCAACAACTTCTCCAACTTTTTTACCCATAATTGCTGCTGCAATTGGACTTTCGTTAGAAATTTTATTATTAAATGGATCAGCTTCTTGACTACCAACTATTTTATAGTTTTCAGTATCATCTTCATCTTCGTATTGTAATTCTACTGAACTACCAATACCAACTTTTCCATCACTTTCATTTTTATCTATAACTGTTGCATGTTCTAGAGAATACTCTATTTCTGCAATTCTTTTTTCTAAATTTGCTTGATCTTCTCTAGCTTGATCATATTCAGAATTTTCTGATAAATCACCTAAAGCTCTTGCCTCTTTTAGAGTTTGAGTTACTTCGTTTCTCTTAGTTGTTTTTAAATAATGTAACTCTTGTTCTAGTTCTAAATATCCTTCACTAGTTAAAAAGATTTCTTTCTTTTTCACTGTGTAGTCACCTCTTTCTCAATTACCAAAAAATGATACTATAAAATGAACGATTTGTCAAGTTATTTCATCTTATAAAAAAAACTAATTCCTTTCGAAATTAGTTTATTTTTGGATTTCTGATAATTACAATTCCAGAGCCTCCACTTGAAGGATTAGTACAGTGCCATCCTGGATCTATATGCCATCCTCCTACATGAGTACACATACTATAGTAACCACAGCCACCTCCACCAGTGTTTTCTTTTCCTTTTGAGCATGCACCGCCTGAGCAAGAACATCCTCCTCCAGCCATTGGACCTCCGACACTATCAATTCCACCACCAGAGTATGCTGTTACTCCATTAGCACAACCAGATAAGTCAGTTCTATTGCCAGTTTTACTTTCTTCAAATTCACAAGTAGTATATCCTTGACCAGTTTTGCTTCCAGAACTTCCTCCATATTGACTATATGCAGCAGAACCACCTGATCCATTATATCCACCTTTTCCACCATTGGCAGTATATCCAAATGCAGAAGAAGCTCCTCCATCTTGTCCTCCACGAGATAGACCATTAGTATCAGTACAAGTTCCACCACAACTTACAAATGTATTAAAGGCTTTTCCACCAGCGCCAATAACTATTTTGTAAGCACTTAATTTACTTAGTGATATGTTTTTAACGGTTTTAGTGTAACCTCCGCCACCGCCTCCAGCGCTTCCTGTAGTACCAGTAGCGCCAGCACCACCTCCTCCTACTAAGAAGGCATCAACCATAGTGTCATCTCTAAGTGATAATGTACCACTTGTTAAGAATTTAACTTTCCAAGTAGAACTTGTTATATTTATAAAATCATTTTCATAAGTAGTATTGCCAATTTGGAATTTACCAGTATAGTAACCAAAGAAGTTCAAATCAGCAGGTCTAATTATTACAATTCCTGTAGATTTAGTTTTACCTGAGTTAGCTACAGATTTACTACTTTTACCTGAATATGTATTTCCAGAAGTTTCAAATTCACCACATTCAGTTCCACCGCTTGCAGTTCCAAATGACTTCCAATAAGCATTCCAAGAACCTACTCCGCCACCGCCTTTAGCAGTTTTTTCAAATGCAGTAGTATTTTTTCCTGCTCCTGATCCATTCCAAGAACCATCGCCTCCTGGGCCACCTATAACAATTGGATATGAATCTAATCCAATTGTCAAGTAATGAGTATTCAAATGGAATCCACCACCACCATTGGCTCTAAATGTTAGCCATGTTTCGCCATCATAGTGAGAAGTTCTGCCACCGCCACCACCTACTAAGAAGGCTTGAATAAATACTGTTGTTTTTGGAATAAAATTACCATCTGATAAGAAATATATTTTCCAATTTTTATCAGTAGTTGTATACCATTCATTTTCATAAATAGAGTGTGCTGGATAAACTTCACTATCACCTGCTACTCTAAATGAACCAGAATATTTAAATTTAAATCCTTGTGGTTCCCATTTAGCATATAATGTATGATTTGATGCTGTTGTTACTTTTGTAGTTGATTCAACTTTATTATTAAATGCTGCATCCAAATACCAACCCAAGAATAAATTATTTTCTTTAGTTGAAGTACATAACTCTCCATAATTTGAATCATATGTAACTGTCTTATTTTGACACTCACTACCTTCATCAGTATTATATGTAACAGTATAAGTATTAACTTTCCATACTGCATACAAAGTAACAGTTGCATTATTTTCTGTAGTTAAGTTTTTAACTTCTTGTGAATCATCATATTGCTTATTACCATTCTTTGTTTTAGACCAACCTAAGAATGTATATCCTGTTTTTGTACATGTATTTGTTCTAAGATTTTTTTCTTTATCATATATATGATCAGTATTAGCCATTGTACCATTACCAGTATTACAATCATATGCTACATGATAATTTATTGGTTCCCATTGTGCTTCAAAACTAATAGAATTTGCAGTAGTAGGATTTTCTCCACTACTACATACTTCTTCATTATTAAATTTAAAATTTGAATAGTTATTTTCTGTTGAATCAGTTAACACTGGTAATTCTGCTTTATTAGCATATACAGTATTAGTAACACTATTTTTCCATCCTTTAAATAAATAACCAGTCTTTTTAATATTTAAACCATATCCATTAGAACTAAGATTATCTGGAAGTTCACATTTACTAGCGCCATATTCACATCTTAATGGATTAATACTTCCTTCTCCTCCAGTAAATACTATTAAATAATATTTTTTTATAAAGTTAGAAAATGCTTCTACATAAGGTTTTTCTTCTTTTCCTGTGAATATTCCACCACCAGTATTATCTACAGCAACTGTTCCATCACAGTTAATTGCTTTTATATCTATATCACCTTTTTTAACAAAAGCACCATTATAATAATGATTTTCTTTATATGGTTTAGTTACTTTTGATGTTCCATTAGTAGTTTTGTCTAATGGTTTATTTAAATTATTATCACTATACCATCCATTCTTATATTTTAAAAATATAATTTTTGGATTGTAATCACTATTAACATTTTCTTTATTTTGAAGTCTAAGTATAAACTTTTGACCATCTTGTAAAGCTGCTACAGCACATGCTTGTGCTTTTTCTTCATCTGATAATTCTATTACATCTTCTTTTGTATAACTACCAAGAAAATCTCCTACTCCTACTATACAATATTCTGAATTTGTTAGTTTAAAAGCGGTTACTTTTCCATCACTATCTAATCTAATTGTATAATTTAAATCACTTGCTTCAGATAATGATAATGGATTTGTTGAACTATTTTTTTCTTGTTCAATAAGTCCTATTTTATTACCTTTTGTTTTTTCAGTTACATATTTATCTGTAGATGCTTTATATATTGTTTTAGCTTCATTTATAAATGATATTTTTTTAGCATCTTTATAACTTTTTAATACATTTGGCAATACTAAAAGTACTAGAAGTCCTAGAACTGCTATTACAGCTAACATTTCTACTAATGTAAATCCTTTTTTATTCATATCTTCACCTATGATATTATTATACATAAAAAGCACTTTAAATTAAAGTGCTTTTAAATTTTAACCCTTATAATATCTCCTTCATGTACTTCAAAAGGAATATTTATTTTAACAATTTCTTGAGCATGATTAGATGATTCTACATATTCATTATTCTCATTTAATATATATTCTATTTTAAATGATTTAACACTTGTATTTGGCCCAAATACCTCTACTTCATCACCAACACTAAATTTATTTCTTTGCTCTACTGTTATTTCTTCTTTTTCTGAATCATAAGATTTAACAAAAGCTAAAAAGTCTTGATTACTAACTTCTTGTCTGCCTGTATAATATTGTGCTTTTTCAGATATTTCTTCTCCATAGAATTGTGGAATATTTTCTCTATTAGATACTCTATTTAATACTTTTTTATAATAATCCATATCATCTTGAGTTAAACTTCCATCTATTACTTTATCCATAATAGTTCTATATGCATTAGCAACAGTAGCTATATAATATAAACTTTTCATTCTACCTTCAATCTTATATGATTCAATACCAAGTTTCATCATATCAGGTAAATAATCTATCATATTAAGATCTTTTGAAGAAAAAGCATATTCATTTTCTTCACCACAATCAAATGAAAATCTACAAACTTGTGAACATCCTCCTCTATTAGAGTCTCTTAATGTTACATAATTAGACATAACACATCTACCACTATAACTAGTACACATTGCTCCATGAATAAATACTTCTACTTCAACATCTGTATTTTCTTTAATATCAATTATATCTTCACGAGTACATTCCCTTGCTAGAACTACTCTATAAGCACCAAGTGATTTATAAAACTTAACTGCTTCTTTATTAGTAATAGATTTTTGAGTTGATATAAAGAATGGAGTCTTAATATTAAGCCTTTTAATGGCCTCTATAACAGCAAAATCACTTACAATATATGAATCTATTCCAATATCACTTAAATCTTTTAAATACTTGTCTAAACCATCTAAATCTTCATTATGGAATATCATATTAACAGTAACAAATACTTTTTTACCCAAAGAATGAGCAAACTCTACTCCTTCTTTAATCTCATCTAAACTAAAATTATTAGCATTAGCTCTTAAACTATAATTATATCCACCAATATATACAGCATCAGCACCATACTTACATGCTATTTTAAGTCTATCTAAATCCCCAGCAGGTAATAATAATTCATACTTCATTATAAATCACCTACCTTATATTTAATATCATTTTCTAAAAAATAATAATCACTATCAATTAAATCACATAATTTAGTATTATCTAAATTTTCAAGAATCATCTTTTCATTAATTTCATCTATATTACTAAAATCAATAATAAGATTTAATCCATTTAATTTATCTAAATACTTAGAAGCACAAAATATCTTATTATATCTTACTACAGAAGAATACTTTTCTTCTTTAATATCTAACTCTTTATGAGTAGATTTTTCACTTAATAAATATTCATTTTTATCATTTTTAATATCATAATGCTTCTTATATGAAGATACTAATGGTCTTCTAGAATACATAAGTATATTTTTACTAATATAGAAATAATATAAATTAGAACTAGTATTTTTAATAATAGTATCTATTTCTTTTATAGTTAAATCATTATT
>OCVV011205364.1_pt1 | contig 31731 bp, 34 predicted proteins | sample 1539721 | NCBI WGS metagenome assembly OCVV01 (sample SAMN02144230, study PRJEB22623) | gut metagenome | biome: sheep rumen | host: Ovis aries | place: New Zealand | reverse complement strand
TGGTACTTCTACTATTTCCATCTTCTCTGATTCAATTTTACTTATATCAAGAATATTACCTACTATTTCTAAAAGTGTTTGAGAAGCATTTATTATATCTTCACTATTTTCTTTTACCTGTGGTGGTACTTGATCTTTATATGTACCTATATCTTCAGATAATCCCACAATTGCATTTAAAGGTGTTCTAATTTCATGTGACATTGAAGATAAGAAATCACTCTTTGCTCTGTTAGCTTTTTCAGCCAATTCTTTGGCATTTTCCATTTCATTAAGTAACTTAACATCTGGATTTTCTATTGTGAAATACATTATTAGATTTATATAGGCTAGCACTGCTGAAATAATTACAATTGTTTTATCAATTTGATTAATAACCATTACTAGTCCAATTAGTAATATTAGAACATATAATGGTGTTAATTTTCTTGTAAAGATATTCTTTATATTTAGAATTAGACAACTTAGTATTGCTATAACATAAATTCCACAACCTATTAATGTACACGTTAATGCTCCGCCATCACTATACATAATATTTCCATCTATATGAACATCTACTCCTAAGATAAGTATCAATAACATTACTATTATGTCTATTATAGTTGTTGAATAAAAGAAGAAATCATAGTATTTAGCTTTATTTTCATTATTTTTTGAAGTTATATAGTAAACATATAAAAAGAAATTACTTGCCCATAATATATACATTGCATAATCAATCTTATTTAGAAACTCTATAAGTGGTATTAAATTACTTTTCCAAATAGCTAAGCAGAAAATTGCTACCATCATCAAGCTGTCAACAAGACTATAAATTAATATTCTAGCAAAGATTGATGTTTCTCTGTTTTTAACTCTCTCTTTACAAAAAAAGCATATATTACATAAAATAGATATAAATAATCCACAAACAGGGATATATAAATTTGAAATACCATTCATATTCTCACCTACTATATGACTATTATATCAAAAAAAAAGAATGATTAACATTCTTATTTATAATTTAATTTTTTTATTGGTGCAAAAACTTCATCTTCTTGAGGATTACTATGAAATACAACAGATTTTTCATATTCATAGTTTAGCTTTGGATATTCATCTATTGAATGCATTATTTTCTTTCTTTCTTCTAGAATATTAATGTCCTTTCTTTCAAATGTTCCATTTTTTTCAAACATTTCCCATCTTAATGTAGAAATTGCATCTCTAACATCTCTAATTGCATCTTTATTAGTTTTATTATTTACATCTATTGGTTTACCAAAACTATATTCACAAACTCTTGTATCATAATTATAGTTAAGCGCTAATGGTACAATTAATGCATTTGCTTTTTGTGCAACTTCGATAATTCCCCATTTCATTTCATGCATTAAATTAGAATCTGTTAAATTCCATGTTCCTTCTGGAAATACAAGTATATTTCTTTTCTTCTTTAAAGTTTCAATCATTGCATCTTTTGATAACTTAGTATCATTTTTATCTTTTCTATCAACATAAATTGTACCATTTAAATTAAAGAATAATTCATCTACTTTTTCTAAGCTTTGCTTTGCTGCAAATAAGAAAGTATGTTCATTAATAGCTTTTAGTGCAATTGGAATATCATATGATGTTGTATGGTTACATGCAAATATCAAAGGACGATTATTTGAAAATTCTGCTGTTTTTCCAGAATAATCACATGCCTTTTTAATTTTATAACCTATTTTTGAATCTGCTAATTTTAATAAAATTGGATGAATAATTTTTTTAATTCTAATTGAAATATTACTTTCTGTTAATTCTTTATTATTTTTTTGTCTATCTAGACTAGTTTGTTGTCCCACACACATTTCCCCCTTAATTACTTTATATTTATTATATAATTATTTTCTTTTTTTTAAAAACTTTATTATTTGAAAATTATTATCTATATAATTTTCAAAAGATTTTTCACTATTTTCTTCTTTTGAGTTTTCTTCTTCTGCTACTATTTTAGCGATAATTGAAGCATTATCTAATCCTAGATGAACATTATTTGTAAATTCCCATACATCTTCTTTATATTCTTTCTTTTTTAATTCACAAGATTTTATATATGATTCAACCGGACTAGTTTCTAATGATTTAATTTGATCTAATATTTCACTTGAACATATAGTCTCTTTAAATTTAGTAATCAATTCAGTTGCTTTTTCAGGTTCTTTAGCAAATTTTAAAGTGCTAAACATTTGACTCGCTTCAAGATATGAAAGTCCATAATCTCTTATACATTCATTCAATATACTTTTAATATATCTTTCATATGAATTTACTTTTTTGATACTTTCAACTGCCTCATATGTATTAACATATGTCGTTGGTTTATATTCAATAAGTTCATTTTTTAGTGTTTCTTCATTATTCCACTTAATTCTCATATATTCATTTAGTCTTACGTTATTGTAATATTCATGAATATCTTCTCTAAGTTCACTTCGTTTTAATGGTTCATTATATTTTTCTATTAATTCATATTTTAATGAAGCCATTGAATCACGTATTATAGAACATGCAGTAGTTTTTTTGATTTCCTTTAAGTAATTTGAATCCCACTCTTTTGCTTTAAATTCTGATAAATCTAATGGCTCTCCATAGATTACGTGTATTTTGTCATCTTTTTCTGATCTAATTGAGGCCATTGGTATAACCTTTTTATCACATTCAGATGATAAATAGTAAGTGTCTTCAAATATATTCATACAAATTTCATTTTCTTTATTATTCCATCCACCTTCTGGATATATTAATACTGAACTTCCATTATTTAGAATATACCTCAATTTATCAAAAGCTTTTTTTCTACTTTCATCATCTTTTCTATCAACATAAATCATTCCATTAAGCCATGCACCATACATTTTACAATTGTTTTCTATTTGATTTTTTGAGTCTATCTGCACCCATGCATTTTTTGGAAGTGTACCTAAGGCTGATTCAACATCTTCAGCATAATAGTGGGGTGAAGCAAAAATTAATTGTTCATCATTTGGAAGAATTGGTAGTCTATCAACTACTACTTCTCTTTTTGTAGTCATTTTTGTATTTGCTTTTATAATTAATTTAGTTAATGGAAATATCATTCTTCTTATTTTCATTTTTGCTGAATTTGTAAATTTATTTACATCAATGTTTTCTAGTCTTGCTAGCCCTATAGTTTTCATCCTATGCCCCCTAAGTGTTAAATATTATACCATATTATTTATAAAAAGTAAAATTATTCTTTTGCATAGTTAACTAAATCATTCCAAAAAGTTGGTCCAACTACTCCACTTGCTTCAATGCCAAATCTATTTTGTAAAGAAATGACAGACTTTTCTGTTAAGTCATCAAATATTCCTGTTACTCTTACTCCTGGAATGTTTTTATATTTTTCACATACTTGATATAAAAACATTTGTAACCTTTTTACATCTTCTCCATTAAATCCAATTGACATTACTCTTCCTGGATAAAATTCATCTTTATATTTTACATATTCACTTGGAATATTTTCTAATGTAGAAAAGTAAATCTCTTTAATTTTTGTCCATGTTGGTGCATCTACTATTCCTGTTGCAGGAAGACCATATTTATTTTGAAAATTTATTACCATTGTTTTAGTATTATCATTAAATACTCCATTGATTTCAAGAAGTGGTAAATTTGGATCAAAATAAGATATTACTCCAAGATAGTAGTGTAAACCTTTTACTAATAGTCCTGTATCACCATATTCAAGCCTACTTACAAAAGTAACAATTGATTCACTTTCACTTATTCCTTCTGAATATAAGTCATTTAATCTTTTTACTGCATTATAAATATATTTTATTTTATACCATGTTGAGTAATCTACTTTTCCAGTAATTTTTAGATTAAATACTTCTTGAAATTTTTTTACAGCATCTTCTGTGTCTATTCCATAGTAACCATTTACTTTTGCTATTTTTGGTATTAATGGATAATTGTTTGATATTCTATTTAATTCGCTTTGTATTATTTTTACTTGATCTCCTGCTTCTCCAAGTTCTAATACGTATCCTGGATATGTACTTTCTATTTCTCCTATTGGTGCATCTTTAAATATTTTTATATCATTTCCATAATAATTTTTTAATATTTCTAATGCAGTTTTTCCTGATTTAGCTAGACTTACACTTCCCCATTGTGATAGTCCATTACATGTTGTTACTCTTCCATCACAATATACTGCATATAATGGTTGTATTTGTCCTTCTCTATATATGTAATTATTAAATATTTCATCTACTTTTTTTGATATAGTATCAAAGTATTCTTTATCTTCTATAAATGTTTGATCATATTTTGGTGATGCTGTTATATCAAATGAATATCCTCTTGAAGGATACCACTCATTGTATACTCTATTTAAAGTAAAAGAAATGATTGCTAAAACATTTGCTTCTATTGCAGCATCTGGCCATGTTGGATATATTTCGCTAGATGCTACATTTTTTATATATGAAGAAAATGGTACAGAGATATTTCTTGCAGCTTCATCTGGAGCACCTAAATGTACAACAATATCTGTAGGTATTATTGGATAATTAACTTTATTATTCAACTAAATCACCATCTACTAAATCATTTAATGGAAATGTTATTGGTTGTATTACTTTTACGTTATCAAAGATTGAAACATCATATTGTTTTTCTAAATTATATTTTGGATATTTTGCAACTAAGTCATATGTTGTAAATACAATATCCGATGCTTTTGTTATTTCTTCTATTATTTTTCTTGTTGGAAGTATAATATTGTCAATTATACCTGAATCATTAGTTTTCCCTTCATAAAAAATTACTGTGTCATCTCCGAATTTTTTAGATATTTTTATAGAAACATCACTAAGTGGATATGCACCACTAGCAGTATAAGCTTCTATTTTAAGTATTCCTGTTCCATCATGAATATTATTAAAATTTTTATATATTCCAGTATTTTTAAACTCTTCACTATCATAATAGTATTCCATAAATCACCTATATTTTTAATTTTTGTCCAATACTTATAAGATTACTACTAAGATTATTTTTCTTTTTTATTTGATCAACACTTACATTGTATTTTTTTGCAATATTGTATAAGCTTTCTCCTTTTTGTACTGTATGGATTATCTCATTATCATTATTTGGAATTATCAATTTTTGACCAATAAATAAATTATTATTTTTTAAATTATTTGATAATACTATACTATTAACAGTTGTATTAAATTTTTGAGCAATTCCATAAAGGGTATCACCCTTTTGTACAACATATTCATTATTATTTATTGGAGCACTACTATTTCCATAGCACTCTAAAACAGAAGATACTCCTTTTATATCGTCAATTATTAATACTGTTCCTACTGTTAATGTATTTGATCTAAGATCATTATCTTTTTTTATTTTATCTACTGTTGTTCCAAATTTATTAGCTATAGAATAAAGTGTATCATTTTTTTCAACAGTATAAGAAACATATCCACCTGGCGTATAGTCATTAGTTTCATTACATGGTATTACAATTCTATCTCCAATTGATAATAAATTACTTTTCAAGTTATTATATCTTTTTATTTCATCTACTGTAGTATCATATTTTCTTGCAATACTATATAAATTATCCCCTTTTTTTACTGTGTAAACAATACATTCAACTGGTTCACTATCATCATTATTTTTTATTTTTAATTGTTGACCAATTGATAATGTATTATTTTTTAAATTATTAATTTCTTTTATTGATTGAACTGAAGTATTAAATCTTTTGGCAATTCCATATAAAGTATCTCCTTTTTGAACTATATAAGTATCCACAAAAAACTCCTTTCAATTTAATATATTAATAATTTAAAAGAATATGAAAAAAACATTGATTTTCTCAATGTTTAATAGTTATCTTCTACAATGGAATTGCAATAATCACATCTTCCATTTCCTCCACGAGATACATCTACTAATGCTCCACATTTTGGACAATTTATAGTTGTATAAAAAAGAGACTTTTTGTGTTTTTCAACAGTATAATATATTATTTTCATTTTTTCTTCGTCAAGTTTTATTCCATTTATTATGCATTTATCATATAAATATTTAATATCATCAAATATTTCTTTTTGAATTGATGTAAGACTTCTATTATACAAATTTGGCATTCTAATCGCCATTTCATCAACTTGGAAATGATCAAAATATAACATATTATAATATTTATCTAACAATTTTTGATCTTCAACACTACATTTTTTTAATGCTCTGTTAACTCGATCAATAAAGTAATCATCAAATACTCTTTTATTTTTTAAATATTTAATTTTCATTGCACATTCTTCAAATGTACAATTAGACTCTTTTGCTATTTCATCTATGCTTTCCATTTTTTTATTTTTTACACAATTTATAATATCATTAATCTTATCATTGAACTTAGGATCAGGAAGTATAACTGTGTCATAAAAGTTAGAAAATCTTTGATATGACCATTCATTTATTAATCCTTTTTTTGGTTCAATATAGTCTTTATTAAATATATTTTTGAAAATATTTATCATATTTACACCTGTGTATTTTCTGGTTGGTTTCCATCATACACAATTGTTCCACAAAGCAAACATTTTCCCTGTCCATTATTTGGTACTCCAACTAAAGCACCACATTTTGGACAATTTTTTGTCTTATGTGTTTCTTCTCTTTTATTCTTTTCAATTGTATAGTATACAATTCTTTTTTCATTTTCTTTAAAAGTTATACCATTAATAAGCATTTTATCATTTAAATATTTTATATCTCTTAAAATATCTTCTTTTAAAATTGCTACAGGCATATTGTGATAGTTAGGCACTTCTGTTGCCATTTCTTCTATTTGATAATGCTTTACATATATTAAATCATGATACTTTTCAAGCATTTTTGTCTCTTCTAAAGTACATTCTCTTATTTTTCTATTTAATAAATCAATTGCATAGTCTCCAATTATTCTTTTATTTTTTAAATATCTTATTTTTAAAATACATTCATCAAAAGAACATCCAGCTTTCATAGCAATCTCATCAATATTTTGAAGTTTATCTTCTACTATTGACTTTTTAATACTTTCAAGTTTACTCTTAAAGTTTTTATCTGGTAAAACCATACTACCATAAAATAGACAGAATCTTTGATAAGACCATTCACTAACATTTTTTCCTTTAATAATACTAGGACTCATTGGTTCTTTCTTCTTTTTAAATAGTAAAAATGCTATGACAGCTGCTGCGACTACCACAACTGGAATAATTATTACAAAAATGTTAATTGATAATAAATAAATCATATTCTATAATCACCTAATATAATTCTATCATAAAAAAGTGTTTTTGATATTCAAAATCATTAAATAGACATAAATATACACTTTATATTTGTTTTACAGTATAAAAAGTGTAAACTACAGTTACATTTCTTATAATTTACACTTTTTTTATTGTTTATATTTTTTGTTTTCTATTTAAAACTACGTTTAATATAATTCCTACAATTGCTGCAAGGCTCATTCCAGTTAATGATACTGACAAATCTCCACTAGATATTGTAATTACTGCTCCACCTAAACCTAGTATTAGCATTGTTGAAGCAATTATTACATTTTTTAAATCATTGAAATCTACTTGTTTTTCGATTAATACTTTTAGACCATTGATAGATATAAAGCCATATAAAATCATTGATACTCCACCTAAAACTGGTTCTGGAATTGTTGATAGAGCTCCTGTTACTATTCCAAAGAATGACATTATGATTGACATAATTGCTGCTAGTCCAATTACCCATGTTGACGCTACTTTACTCATTCCAACTACACTTGTATTTTCACCATAAGTAGTATTGGCTGGGCCTCCAATTAATCCTGCTACAGTTGTTGCTACTCCATCACCTAAAACTGTTCTATCAAGTCCAGGATCTTTTATTAGATTTTTTCCTATTATACTTGATAAAGCCATATGGTCTCCAATATGTTCTGCAATTGAAACTAATGCTATTGGAGAAATTGTAATTAATCCAACTAAGCTAAATGTATAATCTTTAAATGGAATTAATATATTTGGTAAAGATAAAACTGTCGAGTTTTCAATTGCTTGAAAATCTACTATTCCAAGGGCAACTGATGTAATATATCCACTAATTATACCGACTAAAAATGGAATTACTTTAAAAAATCCTTTTGAATAAATTGCAACTACTACTGTTACTACAAACGAAACTAAGGCTGCAACAATATTTTGCCAAGCTATATTTCCACCATCTAAACCAATTTGTGAAATAGCATTTGGAGCAAGGGATAATCCAATAATCATAATCATTGGACCTATTACCACTGGTGGTAATAATCTATCTATCCATTTTTTTCCGACTTTCTTTATTATTAATGAAATAATAATATAAATTAATCCTACTGAAATTATTCCTGTTGCAACTCCTGATAATCCATCTTTTTTAAATGCAAGGACAACTGGAGCAATATAAGAAAAAGAACTTCCTAAATAAACTGGAGATTTTCCTTTTGTACACAATAGATATAAAAGTGTTCCTATACCACTAGCTAAAAGCGCAGTAGAAATTGAAATAACTTCTGTTCCTGCAGATTTATTTATAAGTATTGGAACAAGTATTGTTGCACCAAACATAGCAAAGACATGTTGAAGCGCTAAAATGAATAATTTTCCAGTTGGAGGTCTTTCGTAAGTATCGTATAATAGCTTATTTTCTTTCATATAATCACCAATCAAAATATAACATAGTTTTATTCTTTTATCAATGACACTAGCCCACATACAAAAATTAAGTGGCATATAATAAATAGAATGATGAGGAGGATTTATGAAAAAGAATTTAATAAGAATAATTGCAATTTTTATCATATTTTTTATATCTATTTTAACATTGTTTAAACCTAATAAAGATAATTCTAATTCTTTAAAGAAAGTTAAAGTTGCAGAAGTAGCTCATAGCATTTTTTATGCTCCACAATATGTAGCAATTAATAATGGATATTTTAAAGAATATGGCTTAGATATTGATTTAACTTTAGCAAGTGGTGCTGATAAAGTTATTGCTGCCATATTGTCAAATGACATAGATATTGGATTATCTGGAATAGAAGCAACTATATATGTATATCAAGGTGAAGAAGAAAACTATTTAAAAACTTTTGCTCAGTTAACTCAAAAAGATGGAAGCTTTTTGGTATCTAGAGAAAAAAATGAAAATTTTAAATTAGAAGATTTAGTTGGTAAATATGTAATTGGTGGAAGAAAAGGTGGTATGCCTGAGATGACTTTTGAATGGGCATTAAAAGAAAATGGTATAAACAAAGAAGATTTAACCATTGATACAAGTATTGCATTTGCTGCAATGCAAGGTGCATTTATAAGTGGTACTGGAGACTATGTAACTCTTTTCGAACCAAATGCTCTTGAGCTTGAAAAACAAGGATTGGGTTATATTGTTGCAAGTATTGGTGAATTAGGTGGAGTCGTTCCATATACATCTTATAGTGCAAGAAAAAGTTATATAGATGAAAATAAAGATGTTATTGAAAATTTTAATAAAGCAATTCAGAAAGGCTTAGATTATGTAAATCAAAATGACAGTAAAGATGTTGCAGAAGCTATTAGTTCATTCTTTCCTGATACTTCTATTGAAGATTTAGCAAAAGTAATAGATAGATATAAAGGAATTGAAGCATGGCCAAACAATACAGAGTTTAAAGAAGAGTCATTTAATCATTTACAAGATATTATGATAAATGCAAATGAATTAGATGAAAAAGTTCCATATAGTGATTTAATTTATAAAAAATGACTAAATTATTAGAAATTAGAGACTTAAAAAAATATTATCATGATGTTAATGGTGAAACATTAGCAATAGATAATATTTCTTTAGATATTAATGAAAATGAATTTATTTCAATTGTTGGAACTTCTGGGTGTGGTAAATCTACTCTTCTTTCAATTTTAGCAGGGTTAGAAAATAAAAGTTCTGGAACTATAAATTATTTAAAAGAAGATTTAAAGATTGGATATATGCTTCAAAATGATTCTTTATTTCCATGGAGAAATATATTAGATAATTGTTTAATTGGATTAGAAATAAATGGTAAAGTAAGTCAAGATGATAAAAATAAAGTTATTAATTTGTTAAATAAGTATGGATTAGGAGATTTTATATATAAATATCCTAGAGAATTATCTGGTGGTATGAAACAGAGAGTTGCATTAATTAGGACACTTGCAATTAATCCAGACATTCTTTTATTAGATGAGCCACTATCCGCACTTGATTATCAGACTCGTTTATCATTATCAAATGATCTTCATAAAATAATTAAGCAAGAAAAAAAGACTGCTATAATGGTTACTCATGACTTAGGTGAACCTAAGTACTAAAAGTCCTATTCTACAACAATCCATGCATTTGGTATTCTTCTAAATGTTGGTCTAGAACCATTCCATGGTGAATTTACATATTCTCCGTTTTCAACCATTGCTGTTGAGGTTCCACCATCTAGATTTGCAGCAGTTACTGCTCCATATCTTTGTAAAATAGCTGCTTCATCATAATAGTTAACTCCTGTGGAATGTTTTTGTAAGTTATCTATTACAAGAAATAATACTATTCCATCAGCTCTTTGAGCTATTGCAGTTCTTCCTACTTCCCAACTTGATTGATATCCCTCATATTGGTTTACACCATCTATTATTAAGAAAGGTCCCCAATCAACAGCATCTCTTATTCCAGCTTCAATTGACTGATCAGCTGACATTCTTTTTAATATTAACTTATTATTTTTATCAAATCCAATTATTCCTCCACCAAATAGTGTTGCTCTTGGGAAAGTTGAATCAAGTTTACCATCTATAAATACATCTCCATGAGGAATTCCACCATTACTACTCCAATTTGGGTCATGGAATCCACCAGCATTAATTGCAACTAAAGCATTATTTTTCTTAGCAATTACATCAAGTCTTTCACCATAAGCAGCTTCAGTAGTTCCAGCCCCTTCACTTTTTGCAAGTTTAACATGGGAAGGATCATAAATAACTGTTAAATATCCAACATAAGGTGATCCAGTTAAAGTTGTTTTTCCTTCTATTTTTATTACTTTATAAATTGCTCCTTCTTCTCTTTCTAAAACTTGTTTTTCATATTCATTTGCATATAGATTAATATCATAATCTACTGTAAAGTCAATTATGTCAGGTTGTAACTCTTCTTTATCATCTAATACTTCATCAACTGTATATTTACTATATATTTTTGTTGCTAATCCTTTATGGTTAATAGTACCTGCACTAGTTGTTATTATCCAAGACTTGAAATCTTCATTGTAATAAACAAAATTTACTATTGTTCCAATTTCACAAACATATGCAGTAAAAAGTAAAAGAACAAAAATTTTTGTTGGAACTCTATTTAAGTTTAATATACGTTTTTGTTTAAGTAATTTTATAAATGATATAGTAAAAACTGTTAAAAATACAATATTTAATAACAATATAATTGTTTTCGAACTTGAACTAAATTTTTCATAATTATTAAGCATAACTATAAAAAATGACAATGATAGCGGCATTAAAAAAAGAGTTAATACAGAAAAAAATTTATAATAATCAAATCTCTTTTTCATATTTCCTCCTTTACATATTTTCACTAATCATTTCTTTTACATTATCACTTAAGTTATTTAGATATTTATTAACTATTTCTTTATTATTCTTTTTAGCATACTCATTATAATAATCTATAACACTATTATACTTTTCAACCATTTCATCATATGAAGAAATCATATTTTTGTAATTAATTTTAAAACTACTACATTCATTATTCATTACATTATTATTTAAATTATATTTGCAATTGTTAGTTAATAACTTTGCAGTTTCATTTAGCTCTTCTATTTCTTTTTCAACATTAGATACTTTTTCTAATATTTCAATATTTTTTGTATCGAATTCTTCTAAATAAAAATTAAATGATGAAGATACTACACCAATAGAGCTTTTTACTTTACTAGCCCCTTCTTTAAAAACTTGATATTGTTCATTAACACTCTTTTGTATTTCTTTACTTTTTTCTAAATCGTCATAATAATTTTTAATATTAGCAGATACTTTATCAATACAAATAATTGATATGCCAAGTATAATAAATACAAATCCAGAATGAATAAATAACATCTTTAAAGTCTTCATCTTAATCACCTATATATATCATATGATTATTTTACACAATTGTAAATTGTTTTACATAAGTTTTTGTGTAAATTTACATAATTATTGTTTACACATCATTTAAATTAATAGTAATTCTATTTTTTTTATTTATAATTATGCTTTTTTGCTGATAATTCATACTATTCCAACCATTTACTTCATTGTTTATAAGCCTATCTAGTTTATTTTGACTTATGTTTTTTTTACATATAGGGCAATAATATTTGTACTTTCTTTTATATTTTCTATTTTTTATTGATATTATTTCTTTCTTTTTTAGTGAATTTCCACACATACAATATATTTGGTTATAAATATTTATTTTTTTTGTCATCTTCTTTTGCACTTGTTCAAATATTTCTCTTTTAATAATAGGTTCATGTTTACCAGAGATTTCAAAATACTTTTCTTTATTTATTCCATATCTTACAAGTCCTATATAATTTGAGTTTATAAGTATTAATTTAATGTTTTTGGGAGTCCAATTTTTATTGTTTTTTGTTTTAATATTATATTTATTTAGATATTTTGCTATTTCAGTAAAGTTAAAATTTTCTAAATACATATTAAATATTTTTCTTACTACATATGATTCATATTGATTGACTTTTTGAATTTTTTCACCTTTTGTTTTGCAATAGCCATAGCTTAAATTCTTACTAGCAATTGTATATCCTTCTTTTACCTTTCTTTCTAAGCCCAGTTTTACTCTTTCAACAATATTTTCTCTTTCAAACTCTGCAAAAATACCTATTATTTTTATAAACATTCTTCCTGTTGAACTTTTTGTATCAATATTTTCTGTTAAAGAATTAAATGAACAATTATTCTTATTAAAGAAATCTATCATATCTATTAAATCTCTTGTCGATCTAGTTAATCTATCTATTTTATATACTAAAACATTATTGATTTTTCCTTTTTTTATATCTTCTATTAATCTTAATAATTCTTCTCTTTCTTTTATATTTTTTCCACTTTTTCCTTCATCTTTATATATATCTATTGCTACCCATTCTTTTACTTCACAATACATTTTTAATTTATCGATTTGTGCTCTAATAGAAAAGCCATTTAAAGCTTGTTCTTCTGTTGAAACTCTAACATAGATTCCTGTATTCATATTTCACCATTAAATCTATATTGGAAATTTGGACTTTTAGAACTTAAGTGAAGCTGTTAGTATGTCTAATAAAATTGTTGTATTGTCTAAACGTCCATCAATAGTAAAAGTTATCCACAATATTGTGTATAAAGATGACATTAGTCCAACTGATATAAGAAAGACAAAAGAGTTTGAACAATACTATAATCAAATATGGAAGGAACTGGATGTAAATGTATAGTAAAGAACATATTAATTATTTAAAAAAAAATAAATTAAGAAAAAGAATTATAAAAATATCTCAGTTTAGTATTATTATTTGTTTATTAGTTATTTGGCAATTTTTAGTAAATATTAAAATAGTTAATTCGTTTTTATTTTCTAGTCCAATGAATATTATCAATACACTGTTAAAGTTTTCTATAAATGAAATTATTAATCATATTTTAATAACTACTTATGAAACTATATTAAGCTTTTTTATAGCAACTTTTATTGGCCTTTTAATTGCATCATTAATGTGGTATTACAAAATATTTGCTGATATAATAAATCCATATTTAACAATAATAAACTCCTTACCAAAAGTAGCTTTGGGCCCTTTATTCATTATTTGGTTTGGAACTGGAACTAATTCAATTATCATTATGGCATTATCAATTTCTTTGTTATTAAGTATTATTAATTTATATAACAGCTTTGTAACTACTAATAATAATTACATTACTTTATTAAAAAGTTTTAAAGCAAAGAAAAAGGATATTTTTTTCAAAGTAATAATACCAGCAAATAGAGTTAATATTTTTAATACGATAAAAATAAATATTAGTATGTCTCTAATCGGTGTAATTATGGGTGAGTTATTAACATCAAAAAAAGGATTAGGATATTTAATTATGTATGGATCTCAAGTATTTAATATTAATCTTGTTATTACAAGTGTATTTATTCTAGGAATAATATCTTATTTAATTTATTTATTAGTTAAACTTATAGAAAACAAAATAATAAAAGAACCTAATTAGATTCTTTCACTAACAACTACTAAGTAGTTGTTTTTATCATTTGGATTACACGTATATAGATATAATTTATTTGAATTTGTATAATTGTTAATAACAATACTTCCATCTTTTGAATCTAAATATATTTTATTAACAGTATATGTGTATTTCTTATTATTATATATGAGATCAATATTATCTTTAATTTTTATTTTATCTAAATTTTTAAAATAGGCAATTTTTCCAATACCAGAATGTGCACCAATTATGACTATTCCACCATCCTCATCTGGAAAACTAGAGTCATCCATTATAACAATATTTTTATCAATATTATTTTCTTTGCTGTCTTTTGAATATATTTTTCCACTAAGATTTATAGATGGTATTTCTATTTTCATAATATAGTTTTCAGCTTTTTCTATTTTTGTTTCTTCTTTTTTATTTATTTTTGAATAATCTATATTTGATGAAGTATATACTGCATAAGAAGAAATACATGAGATAAGAAGATAGAAAAACATTTTAATCATTGTATAAACACCTCGTAGCACTAATTAAATAATCATATACGTTAATTGATGTATTAAAAGTTTGTATCTTAAAATCATATAGAGATATTTCATATATGTTTGGACTATCTTCATTAATTATAAATTCATAATCACTTACTTTTTCATATCCATCAGTAGTATTTTCTTGTTTTAATGTATATTTACCATAGGGAAGTGTTGTTTCAATTAATCCTTCTTCATTTGTAAAATCTTCATATACTAAATTATTATTATCATCTATTATTTGAAATTTAATATTACTTTCTTTTGACATTTTTCCATTATTATATTCACTTTTAGTTCCAAAGTATTTTGTTACTTTTATTTTACTTTTTATAACATTATTATCTATTATTATAATCGGATTTAGATTTTCATTATCTATTGTAAATTCAAATATCTTATTATTTAAATAATATCCTTGTCCTGCTTTACTTTCTCTAAGATAATATTTTCCATATTCTAAATTTTCAAATGTTAAAACATTATTAAATATAACTTTAGTATCTATTAGGTTCATTTCTTCATCTAATAATTCTATTTCAGCACCATCAAGACTTGCTTTCCCTTGACTATCAAATGACATTGTATCATTATCTACTTTATTTACTATTACTTTTCCTGAATTAACTTTTATTTTCATTTCATAATTAATTGGAGTAAGATTACCACTTTGCATTAAGTTTTGACTTGATTCGCTATAAAAGAACATTACATCATTAGAATATATGTTTTTATTCTTTTTAAAATTAATTACTCCTTCCATTTCTTCACTTTTTGAATCAATTGTTAACACATTGTTATTAATAGAAAAAGAGAAATCATCACTAGTTAGTTCAAAATTATTTAATACATTATTATTATCAGTAAGTTTTAAATCCTCATTTATTCCAATTTCATATGAGTTTTTAAAAGATGGCAATATATTGTGATTATCTACTAAATCTTTTAATTCATTTATTTCATTATCATATGGGTAAATTACATTTCTTGATTTAACATTATCTATCCAGTTAAATTCATAATTTGGATATAATTCTCTCCATATTGATAATTGAGTAATTGATATCCATTTCTTATCTATATGATTTGGATAGCCATATCCATAGTATGCATATAGTTTTATTCTTTCCCATTTGTTTATATCAATTCCGAATCTAGAGTCATAGCCAGTTCCTCCAAAATAGTTTGTATTATCAATTAATAAGGAAAAAGGCTCAATACAATATGCTACTTGATTAGTATCATTGTTCATAATAGCCATTGCATTTCTATAATATCTTGTATTTCCATCATATTTTGTATATGCAATCCCAGTCAAATATTCTTTTCCAGAAAAGCTACTTTCAACTGCATATACATTTACAATTGATAATAATAATAAAAGTACTATAAATATTTTTTTCATAAAACCCTCCATTTTTTTACTACAATTATATTTTTAAGACATTTATAAATAAAATGCCCAAAAAAAGAGAGTTTTTTTAAAAAAAATTAAAAAGTTCGTATTTTTACGAACTTTTATTTATTCTTTTCTAAGTATTCTTCTAATGTTAATCCTTCAGACATTATTTTTTTAGCAACATCTACATCTTTGATATATCTAAAATGCCATGGTTCATAAGCATATCCAGTAGAATCATCTTTTCCTTCTAGATATCTTAAAATAAATCCATGTTCAGCAAGTTTTTTATGAACTTTTGCAAATATTTCACGCTCTGCAATCATTTCATCATTATCATAAATAAACTTTCCATCTTTCTTTAAACAAACATCAATAGCAAGTCCTGTATGATGTTCAGAGTATCCTGGCACTGCTACATATTTTTTAACATAGTCAATTCCATATTTTTCTGTAAATTCATCCCAAATTTCTTGTTGTCTTTTAACAGAACGATAAGCACTATCTAATTCAATATCTACTCCTTCTTCTAATAAATCATTTCTTAATTCATAAAATTTTTCTAAAGCTTCTTTTTCAACTTGAATTGTTCCACCTTCAAAATCTTTAGCATCAGATAATTCAACTATTTCTTCCCAATTATCGGGTAACTTGTTTTGTTTATTTACTAGTACTAGATAATCAATCTTTTCTTTTTCTTCTTTCTTTGTTGTTCCACATCCAGTCATAATTGTAGTAAGTGCTCCTAATAGTAATATACTTAATAATATTTTTTTCTTCATATCTTTCTCCTTCTATTTAATTATACAACTTATTTAATTATTGTACTATTATTAGTTCTATAATTTATTTTTTCTCCAATATGTTTTTATCTTTTTTTATAAATAATTATTTCTGGATTATTTCCATTTTCTCCATATTCACAGACAAGCAAAAAATTCATATTAGCAAGTATTCCAAAGTATTTTTTTATATCTTCATCATTGAATAAACATTCTACTTGATTACCAAGATATGCTTCATTATCATTTAATAATTTAACATATTCTCCATTTGGAAGAGGATATTTCATATTAACAAATTCTCCATGTAGTGGATATAGTTCTTCTATTTTAGGCATACCATCTATAAAAAAAGAATTAAACTCATTAATTAATTCTTTTTTTATAGATTCAAATCTATCTTTTCCACTGACTTCAATATACTTTGCTATCCAACATTTTTTACCAAAAGGGCAACCATCTGTTTCTATGCATCCTTTGCATTTACTATTTTTATATAAATTACATTCTTCGCAATTTGCATCACATATTGATTTCATCTACTACCTCCATATATTTAATACACCATTATATAAGTTGTTAATTCTAAATAAAATTTACTCCCATATTTTCTAATTTCTTTTTTATTTTTTCTCTTTTTTGCTTAGGAAATTTGCAACCAGTAGAGTCTTCAACAATATAAACTTTTTTATTTCTTTTAAGGGCACCTATAGATGTATGATAAATACAACCACACAAATCTAATCCACATAGTATTATTTCATCATGGTTAGTTTTTTTCATATAATCATCAAATCTTTTAGAATTATAGGCATTTGAAAAATACTTATTAAACTTTAGATCAGATACTATATCTAAATCTTTATATAAATCTGCTCCTTTTGTTCCTGCAATTGAATAACCAAAAAATATTTTATTAGTGATTATGTTCTGTATCAAATGTGATATATAAATGACATCGCATTCATCTTTATATTTTTTTATAGTTTCATTGACATTATTAACTAATACTTCAGTACTATAAGAAAATTTCTTTTTTCTATTTTTCCATAGATAATCATTTTGCATATCTATTACCAATAATGCTTTTTTCATATTATCACCATCATAATTATATCATAGCTTATCAAAACATAATATTTAAGTTCTTGGAATATCTTAATAGTGCGATTATTTTGTTTTATTTTGACATTACTTTTTTAGCCATTGATCTTTTACCACATTTAGGACATTTTTGATATCTTGATGTACCAAAGTGAGGGGCCATTAATAATTTGAAATAGTTTTTTTCTTCAAAAATATGATGACAATATCTGCATTCATAATAACCTGCATCTACTTCAAGTTTAAATCCATAAAAGCATACAATTAGTAATAAAGCAGTTGCTATACAAATAATTACAGCTAGTATTGGGCCTTCTTTTAATAAATTAACAGATATAATCATAAGAGCTACATAAAATATAAACGCTGTTATTGTCATTACCCACATATCTGTAATTAATCTTTTGTTTTTTAATTCATCTTGTTTAGCAAGTTCTAATAATAATTCTTCATTTTTCTTTTCATAATCTTTCATATCAATCTTCTCACCATTTAAAAGCTCATTGACATTTATATCAAGTATATTGCATAAATCTAGCATTTTATCTGCATCTGGTAACGATAAGCCTCTTTCCCACTTAGATACTGCTCGATCAGTAATATATAGTTTTTCTGCTAATTGTTCCTGAGTAATCTTTTTTCCTTTTCTACAATCAGCAATAAATCCTCCAATTTTAATTAAATCCATGAACTTTTCTCCTTTCATAACTAAATTATAAAATAAGTCATTTATAATTTACACATACCAATGGTTGAGTTGATATTCTACATCTATTTTATCATAAAAAAGTGATTATTCTCTTATTTTTAAACAAGCAAAAAAGTCCGTAAATACGGACTTTTGAAACATTGAAATAAATATACTATCTCTTTGAGAATTGTGGTGCACGTCTTGCTTTCTTTAATCCTGGTTTCTTACGTTCTTTGATTCTTGAATCTCTTGTAATGAATCCAGCAGCTTTAAGTATTTTTCTATAACTATTTTCGCTATCGCTTGGAGTTGTAGAATCATACTCTAATAAAGCTTTAGTTATTCCTAAACGAATTGCTCCAGTTTGTCCAGAGAATCCACCACCGCTAACTTCTACTTCAATATCAAACATATCTTTTGTATTAGTTAGTTCAAGTGGTTGTAATAAATTCATAATTAGGGTTTCATAAGGTAAATATTCATGTACATCTCTACCATTAATAGTTATTTTACCTTTTCCTGAAACTAATCTAACTTTAGCAATACTTGCTTTTCTTTTACCAGTTCCATAATATGTAGTTTTACTATCTTTTGCTTTAACCATAATTTACCTCCCTATTAAAATTTAACACTTTCTGGTTTTTGTGCTGTATGTGGGTGTTCACTACCAGTGTATACAAATAACTTTTTAGCCATTTGTCTTCCTAATCTAGTATGAGGTAACATTCCTACTACTGCTCTTTCAACCATTTCTACTGGATATTGTTCTTTCATAACTTTTGCAGTTCTTACTCTTAAACCACCAGTATACATTGAGTGATTATAATATTTCTTATCTTCTAACTTATTTCCAGTTAATTTTGCTTTATCAGCATTGATAATAATAATGTAATCACCACAGTCAATATGTGGAGTATAAGTTGGTTTGTGCTTTCCACGAAGCATATGTGCAGCTTTAGCAGCTACACGTCCTAATGTTGTATCTTGTGCATCGATAACATACCATTTACGTTCAACTGTTTCTTTTTTTTGCATAAAACTTGTCATAATTTTTTTCTCCTTTTACTTAAGTTTAGCTTTCCCACGGCCAAACTTATGTGGGGATTTAAATGTACCGATATAAATTATAATAGGAAAGCTTTAAAATGTCAATTAAAATAAGCTTAAAATTAGCATTTATACACTTTTTTATTAATTTTTGTATCATATCCATTAGATGTTCCTATTATTAATTCTCCTCTTGGAGACTCATATGGAACTTTATTTTCATCTACTATTGTTTTTAAATATTCATATAATTCTTCCATACTTCTTACATCCGCACCTGATTTTGTTTTTTCATCTCTTACAAAATAAGAAAATTGTATTGTATCAATTATTGGTTCATATTGATCATAAAATGCTTTGAAGGATGCTAGTTCTTCTTGAGAAATTTCTCCATAAAAAAACACTCTTATGCTTTTATACATATCTCTATACTTTCCATCTTCAGCTTCAAAAGTCATTCTTAAATATTTTCTATCTCTTTCACCTGCTACTCTACAAGCTTCAATAAATGATAACTTGCTGTTATCACCTTCCATTGCTAAATAGATTCTTGCAAAAGAATTAACATGTCCTTGCTGTCCATTATCTCCATTTTTTAAAAATATATATTGTTTTCCAGTAAATACAACTGTTGCACCATTTTCTGAATATTCTTTTCCATTTTCATAAAATCTTGCAAAGTCATATACATTTTTTATTAAATCTTCATCTATATTTTGATTATTGGTTCCATCCCCATATGCTTCTTTTTTTATTCTAAATAATTCATAGCTGTCTAACATATTTCTCTCCCAATTAATATTCTATGTCTTCTAAATATAATCCTTCGCGTTTCATTGTAGATATATTTTTTGATAACGTAAAGTCTTCAAATATTTTTTTTGTTATTCCTTTTTCTAATTTTCCATTTCCAACTTTAAATAGTATTCCTACCATATTTCTAACTTGATACTTCATAAATCCATTTCCAATAAAATATATTATTACTTTATTTTCTTCTTCTTTTATATAGGCATCAAATATTTCTCTTGTGTAATCTTCTTTTACTGCTTCATCAGATACAAAAGGTTTAAAGTTGTGTACTCCAATAAAGTCTTTAATTTCTTCTTTCATTTTTTCTACATTAAGTTCTTTCCCATACTGAAATGCATAATTTCTTTCAATAGGATTATATTCTCCACAATTTATAATATATTTATAGGTCTTTCTTTTAACCATAAATCTTGCATGAAAACTATCATCTACTACTTCAGTTTTAAATATATGAATATCAGGTGGTAATAAACTATTTAATGCACATTTTAATTTATATGGAGTAATATCAACATCAATATCACAATGTCCACATTGATGATTAGCATGTACTCCTCTATCAGTTCTTCCTGCTCCAATTATTTTTGTTTCTTTATAATTATTAATATTGTAAAGTGCTTTTTCTATTTCACTCTCAACGCATCTATGTCCTGGTTGTTTTTGATATCCTGAAAAATTAGTTCCATCGTATGAAAAATGAATTAAATATCTCATATTGCACCTACCTAAAAATAAATAATATCGCAAATATAATTATAGATAACAATAATACCATTATATCTATTTTATTTACTTTAAAATAAGAATTATTATTATTTCCTTTAAATCCATTAAATCTTATTCTTGATTGTAAATATAATCTATCTAAATCTCTAATATTTTTTTCATCTATGTCTATTCCTTCTCTTTGATATACTTCTAGAACTTTTTCCTTATTATAGACATTTACTTTTTTATAATTATCATCATAAAAACTAGAACGTAATATTTTGTTCTTTTTCTTATTAAATATTAAATTAAGTGATAATTTCTCTCGTAAATTTAATGTTGTTATAAAAAATATTGTATAAAGCACTATTAAACATAATTTGTATGGTAATAATAGTTGAGCATAATAATTAGTTAAAAATAGTACTATTGCAACAATTAAATCTAAAAATAATGAATAATATTTTTTAAAGAATAAATGAAGTAAAACTAATGTAACAAATAAAAGCCAATTAATTATAGGGTTACATGTAAATATTATTATTACATATAACATTATTAATATTAAAAATCTTACAAATAAATTTATTCTATACATGTTTATAAATATCCTTTATTATGTCTCTTACATCTTTGCTGTAAAATAGTTTTACTTTTTTATCTTTAATGGCTTTATATGTTATATATGAAAGTGTTGGCACTTCCAATTTAAGTTTATTTAAATTATCTATATTTGAATATATTTCTTCACTTTTTCCACTCATTATATTGATTTTATTACTTATAACTGAATAGTCTGAATACTTATATAAATCATTTACATCATCACTACAAATTACTACATAAAAAGAGTTATCTTTTAAATAATTAATTATTTTTAATATCTTTTTTTTATAATTATTATCTAAGCCTAAAAATATGTTATTAAATACTACAATATCAAATGATTTAGCTAAATTTCTAAAAATATTTAAAAATATTTTTTCTGTATTGGATAAACTTGTTATTTTTCTATCAAAGAAGTCATAATCAAATCCAATAATTTGCATTATGTCAGAAATAAGATTTAATTCAGGAATTTTAGTAAACAATGTAATTTCATTCATAACAGTATCAGATACAAAAAATAAGTTTTTATTGTCAATTATAACTGTTTCATAATCTTTTGTTAAATTTTCAATTACTGTTTTATCACTACTTTGAAGAGAAATAATTGAATTTGGTTTGTCTATTGTTACACTATTATTTGAATTTTTAAAAACTATTTCCATAATTTATCCACCACCCTATTAGGATCATAATAAATTCCATCAAGTAAATCATAAAATTGCAGTTTTCTAGATAGATCAATCATCAATGGTATTTCAAATCCCATTTTTGAAAGTTCATTATCTTTTAATATTATTTTTCCGTAGTCATCACGCATTAATATTTTGCCTTCATTAAATACAAAAATATTTTTCAATCCTATAATGTCATTTATATCACTAGTAGTAAATATAATTGTTATTTCTAATGAATCAACTATTCTTTTTAGTATTTTAAATAATACTTTTTTTTCTTTCATTGATAAAAATCTAAATATATCATCCATAAATAATACTTTAGGTTTATGAATTATGGATGATGCTATTATTACTTTTATTTTTTCTATATAAGATAATTTTTCAATCTTTTTATCTATTATATTTGCAATATCGCATATAGATGATATTTCTTCGACATTTTTATTAATACGTTTTTTACTATATTTTAAATTTTTTAATGGGTATACTAATTCATCTTTAACCTTTTCACATATAAACTGGTTTTCTATGTCTTCTAAAATAGTAGATATTAGAATAATATACTTTTTATAATTATTTTGAGATAAGGTAACATTATTTACAGTTATTGTACCCCTATTAGCATACTTTGCCCCACTTAATGTTTTTATTAATGTAGTCTTTCCACTATTATTTGGACATAAGAAAGCATTTATTGTTTTTTCTTTTATTGAAAAAGATATATTATCAACAATTACCTTGTCATTATAGCTAGAAATTAAGTTTTCAACATTTACTATTTTTCTTTCCATAGTATTACTCCATTCAATGCATATTATATAACATTTTATAAAAAATAAAAATAAAAAAGCCAATAAAAATTGGCATTTTTCTTTATTTATTTTTTCTTTCTTTTTTGATTTTTATAAACAGCTTTCAAAGCTAGTTTTGTTGGCACTAATCTATTAAAGAATAGAATTGTTTTCATTTTAAATCCTGGAACAATTATTGTTTTATTTTTTAGCATTTTATCTATTGCATATTTAGCAACATAATCGCTATCTAATCCTTTTATTGAAAAGTCAACATCGGCAACATTATTAAAATTCGTCTTAACTGGTCCTGGACACAAACATGAAATATGTACTTTTGATTTATTTCTTCTTAATTCTTCATAAATTGCAAGTGTCATTTTAGTAACATATGACTTTGTTGCATAGTAAGTTGACATTAATGGACCTGCTTGGAAACTTGCACTTGATGAAACATTTAATATATAACCTGAGTTTCGTTTAATCATATCTTTTAAGAAATACTTTGTTAAGATATGGACTGCTTTAATGTTTACATCAATCATATTCATCTCAGTTGCTAAATCAGTTGAACTAAATTCACCAAATGTTCCAAATCCAGCATTATTAATCAAGATATCTATATTATCATTTTTACATAAAACATATAAATCTTTTAATTTTGTTTCTTGTGACAAATCTGCTACTACTATTTTAACATCAGTTTTAATTTCTTTTTGTATTTGTTGTAACTTTTCTTTATTTCTTGCAACAAGAATTAGGTCATATCCCAAACTGCCTAAATATTTAGCCATACTATAACCAATACCACTAGACGCTCCAGTAATTAAAGCCTTCATAACTACTCCTCCCATCTATATAATTATATCATATTATTTTATAAAAAGAAAAGGCTTAGGCAAAACTACCTAAACCACTAAGATCATCATTGAATTCAATACTATCTTTTACATTTCTCATAGTTCCAAAAATTTCTTGGAATTTTTCTTTAACACTTTCTGGCATATTTTCATATGGTTCTGCATCGCTTACATCTACTTTAGGTAAGTCTTTTGCTTTTTCTGAAACTATATCAAAGTCTACATCAACATCATCAATTACAAGTTTTAAGTTTCCTTTGAAAGTATCTTTATCTTTTTCTTTTATTGTTAATTTTATAGTAAAATCTGTTGGAATTACATCTGAATTATGAATTTCTATATAATCATCACTAATCTTACCTGTTAAAATTTCAGTACCTTGAACAGATAGTGAAAATTTTTCATTTCCTTTATCCATTACTAAGTCTAATAATTTTTGTCCTAATACTGATGCATAAACTTGAAAATAATCATCAACATTATTAACAACTAATTTTAATGGAATATTTTGTTCAGGAATTACAATTGAAAACTCTGATGAAATAGTATCGTTACCTTTTACATATGCTTTATAAGTAAATAACTTTTTAATTTCAGTTAATTGTTTTAGTTCCTCTGTTAATTGATCTAATAAATCATTTATTTCATATGGTAATTCAAATTTCTCTAACAATTCTCCTAGTTGTTTGTTTAAATCTTTATCTTCTTTTACTTTTTTAACAAAACTTGTTAATCCATTATATAAATCTTCTCCAGTAAAATCATAAGAGTAAGATTTTGTACTATAATCCTTACCATTTATAGTTTTAGTTTCACTTTCAGTTTCTATTTTCTCACTATTAATTACATTTTCAAGTGAATCACTAAGAAGTTCGAATAATTTTTCAGTATCAAGATTAACATCTTCTGTTAGTTTTGCAAGTTCATTAAATTGTTCAAGATCTACTTCCTTCTCTAAATCTTCATAATAGAATTTATCAGTTATATCTTTAGCATTAAAGTATAATTTGTTATCTTTCATTAATGCTTCTAAATTCAATTTGTTTTTAGCTGCTGCATCAAGTAAGAAGTATAGTTGCTCTTTTCCAACATATCCATCTAAACTAATTTTTCCTTCTTCTCCATCTGCTTTTACTTTTCCATCGATATTAACATGGAATACTCCATCGTTAAAGAAATCTTTATAATCTGAATCATCAATTAACTCTTGAATTTTTGTAACTCCTAATGATTGTTTGATTGAATCTGTTAATATTTCTTTTTCAGATTTTTTTGGTAATAATAATATAACTAAAACAGCTACGACTATTATTGCACATACCACTGCTGGTATAATAAATAACATTTTATTTTTTTTCATATGGCCACCTCTTTACAATATTATTATAGTTAAATTAACATTTTTTATCAATAATAAATAACTATTTAAAGTAATATTTTTTTATTTTATAACTTCTAAAAGCTTTTCATATATTTTAACCATTGCATATGTATCTAGTTTGCAGTACTTTAACATATTAAATCTTAGTTTTTCTTGTTCTTCTTTATTTAAATTTTTTAATGATAAAAATGCGCTACTTGCTTCATCACCTTTATGTACTTGTTCCAAATTATGATAGTCTAAATTTGGATCATTTGGAAATAATGCTGGTAATACTACTTTAATTGAGCTTCTTCCTTTCATTTCTTTTACATAATAATCTTGACTTGAAAATGGGACTTCTAAATCAATAATATTATCTCTTATATTTAAAAGATGTTCACTTAATTCTGGAAACAAATTTGCCATTTCTGTTAGTCTTGTTTTTTCAAATGCTTGATTATAAACAAGTATACATGAGTCTTTAGGAATATCTTCGCATAATCTTTTACATAATCCAAACATTGGATTACCATTATAATCTTCACTTAAGAATTCTTTGTGATATAGTTCTCCATTTTTTTCTAAATAATAATGAAGACTATACTGAAAACAAATTTGTTGATATGGTTTAGTTCCATTAATTGTAGGTATTACTTCTTGAAAAGATTCAAAATCTAAAAAATAAAGTGGATATCTAAAACTATTTAATAATGATTTTATTTTTTCTTTATTAATTGTAGGACTAAAGTTGTTTAAATATGATTTAACTTGAAGTAAAGCTTTGTCGTTAATTGTTTCTTTATCTAATACTTCTTCAAATGTAATATTTCCTCTTCTATACATTTCTATTTTCTTAGTAAATTTTGTGTTCCAACCTATATCAAAGACATTAGGAGATGGTAAGTTTCTAGTACAATATTTAAAAAATGGACACGGATATGGTTTATGACATGATATTGATAAATCATTATTTGGTTCTTCCTTCGAATTAATTACTTGCTTTAATTCATTAACTTTTTTTTCAATATTTTCTACATCTAATTTATTAGTAACATCTTCTATATTGAAATATGACTTAATATCGAAATCTCCGTTTTTTGTATATTTATTATTAACATATACTAAATATGACTTTTTTACATTTAATCCACATTTTTTTAAAACCCAAGTTTGATAAGAAATATCATGTATATAAATATCTTTAATTTCTGTTGAAGATTTTACTTCATATATTTCTACACCATCAATATCTTTTTTTAAAATATCGACTGAACAAAAGTTTCCATCATAGCTAAATGATGCTTCACAAATTATATTATCCTTTTTAGATAATTCTTTATTAGTATCAATAATCATATTTTCAAATTTATCATCAAATTTTATTAAAATATAATTTCCAAATAAGCTTCTTGCTAAGTCACCTACAATATTTCCATTTTCAAAAACTGCTTCGTTAGCTGTATCTTCTGCAACTTCATTTTTATAGCAAGTGAGCCATAATTTTTTTTCACATGTAACTCCTAATGTATATTTTGACTTAGATAAATTCATAATAGCCTCCTACTAATTAATGTTAAACTTTTGAATGCATTGTAACTTGTTCATTTTTAATTTCTATTTCTATTTGTCTTATCAACTCTACTAAATAATTTATATCCATTACTAAATTGAAATTGTTTACTCCATCATTATATTCATCATATAAATATATTTTATCATCTATAATTTTACCATTCTCATCTTTAACTGGTTTAAATCTAAAATGAGCTGAAGAGTTTCTCAATTTTGTAATTATAAATTCTTTTAATTCTTGTTCATTTCTTTTTGAGCCATCTTTATCATTAATCATGAATTGTTTTAAATAATCTTCTTGAGTATTTATCATTTTATTTGAATACTTAACTGTATTATTAAAAGATGAATGAATTATCTCAATTGGCTCTATATCAATTGAATTTGCATCTATTGTATTATTATAGTGACTTAGTACACTATTCATATATACTATGGTTCCAATTATTTTAGGGTTATCAATTCCAAAAATACTTTTACATAAATTTGAATTATAATTTTCAAATAAATAATTAAAAAGTGGTTCATCGCTATAAAGTAGTTCAGATGGATATTCAAGTAACTTTTCAGAATCAAATTTAGATAATAATAAGTCAATATTTTTCTTAAAGTTATTTTTTAACTTATTATTATATAATTCTTGAATACTAGGATCGTAATAAATATTATCATCCATGATTGTTTTTTTATCTATATTAGATGAAAGCTTACTTATTACTTCTACTGATAGTTCATAATTATTATTAGTTTTTAATAATAAATAATTTAGTTCATCTTCATACCATCTAATTTTAGAAAATCCAGAATAATAGTATTCATTAGTTTTTGATTCTTTAATTAGTTCATCTGTATAATCTTTAAATGAAATATTTCTTTCTTTAATTTCTTTTACTATTTTAACAATTTGTTCTTTTTCTTTTGATAATGTTTTTTTCATTTTTAATGAATCAATTTTCTTAATACTTCTAGTTATTGTATGATTGTTTTTATAATCATTAATAATTGAAGTAATTTCTTTTTTATCCTCATCATCTAACTCAAAATATTCCCATGGTTTTCTTGGATTCATTCTTATATTTTGGTAAGTGGTAATTGATAATAGTAAATCGATCATATATTCATACTTATTAGAACTATTTGTATTATCAAATATTTCTTTTACATCATTTACATATGGAAGCAATTTACTATTTTCTATAAAGTAATTAAACCAATAATTTAGTGTTTCTGATAATTCGTCATCTGTAGAAAATATTTTTTCTTTTATGTATAAAATATCAGTTAGATAATTCTTTATAATTTCTTTATTACGTATTGTGAATATGTCATATGGTAGTTCATCTATTTTCAATTTGTTATTATTTGAACTAATTATTAAATCTTTTACATAGTAATAGTTATCTAAAATAATATTATATGTTTCTATATCATCAGACCTATTTATTATATTTAAATTTGATCTTGAAATAATTCTTGTTAGAGTTACAACATCATCAATACTTATATTAGAATTATTTTTTGAACAATAATATAAGTACAATAAATTATTTGTATAATTATCTACTAAATCGAAATCTATTTTATTTAAAAATAATATGTCATCATCACTAAGAATTTTTGAATTATTAATTTTTAAAATAAAATTAAATACTTTATTATAATCTTTTGATTTATAAAAAGAATTTATTGGTAATTTATATAATCTCTCTATTTTATTATCACAAATATCTAACAAATAACTTAACTGACTTGGATCAACATTATAAAAGAAACTTTCTAATTTCTTAGGATCAAAATTATATTTTTCAAGTATTGGGAAACAAATGTTGTTTGTCTTATCAATTAAATAATTATCTTTTTCTTTTACTATAATTCTTCCTTTATTAAAGCCATCTATATAATCAATTGGAATATTTATTTTAAAGTATCCTTTTAAGTTTTCTATAGATAATTCTTCACCAACTTTATAATTCTCATTTGGATGTTCAATTGAATCTCTAATCTTTTGAAAAATAACAATTGATTTTTTTAATTCTTCTAAACAATCTTGTGGTAATAAATCTAGTGATGCTGTACTTTTAATTTGAATTTGAAGTTTTTTTAATTTTTGTAAACAATCATTATAGAATTGTTTATTTGGATCATTATTCTTTATCATTTTCTCCCAATAGTTAATAACGTATTGAGATATGAATACAATATCCCATATTTCTTTTATATCTTTGTCTAAATCAAATTCAATAGTGCCATTTACTTTTGGTAATATTGAATCTTTTTTTCTAATAAAGTTTGCTATTATTTTTTCGTAATATGATGTTCCATCTAAGTTAATTCCATCTATTCCGTATAGAATACTTGCTGCTTTACTTCTTTTCGGTTCATCAATTACTTTTTTAATAAGATTATATAGTTCAGACATATTATCACCAAATTAATTATATCAAAAAAAATATTAGTAGAATATAAAAACAAATGCTTATTTAGGCACTTGTTTTAGGTAAAAGTAATACTTGATTAACTCTTAATAAATCAGAAGTTAAATTATTTAATTCTCTAATTATATTTGGTGTCGTATTATATCTATTTGCAATTGAATAAAGTGTATCGCCTCTTTGAACTGTGTATTCAATATAATTATTTCTTGGTACTTTTAATTGTTGACCAATAAATAAATCATTTGTAGATAAATTATTTTCATTTATTAAATTATTTACTGTTGTATTAAACATTCTTGAAATACTGTAAAGAGTATCTCCTCTTTTTACTATATAATAATTTTCATTATCTATGTTAGTATTTCCATTTTGCTTAGCAGCACATCCTTCAGATAGTTTTATTGTTTGGCCTGGAAATATTATTGTAGATTCAAGTTTATTAAGTTTTACAATATCATCTACTGAAACGTTACAGTTATTTGCAATTTTCCATAATGTGTCACCAGGTTTTATAGTGTAATCAACTACTCCTACTATTTCTATTCCATTTGTAGGAATTAAAAGTCTTTCACCAATTACAATATTCATAGAGTTTAATTTGTTCAACGTCATTATATCATCTACTGATACATTAAAATTTTTTGCTATTGAAAAAAGTGTATCACCAGGTTTTATTGTATAAATCGTATAGTCTTCTTGTAAGATTTCTTCTCTTGATGGTATGTATATTTTTTGTCCTATTACTAAATTGTTTGATAATAAATTATTAATTCTTTTAAGTTCATCTACTGTTACATTATATTTTCTTGCAATTGAATATAATGTATCACCTTTTTGTACAACATATACATTTGTTTCTTCTGGTAATTCATTTGGTGCTTTATAAGGTACTCCAATGTAGTTAGTTACTGCTTTTACTACTCCTTCAGCATAGTCAAGCAAATTATTTTGAAGTTTTGTTAAATCTCTTGGATTATCAATAAATCCATATTCTATTAATACTGCTTCAGTGTTAGGTGTTTCTCTCATAATATAGTAATAATCTTTAGATGGATTTTCTGGAAGTCTTCTTTGATAGATTTTTCTTTCTATTTGACCTTTATTTCCTATTTCATCAAGTATCATACTTGCAAGAGTATCATTGTTACGAAGGGAATAAACAACTTCCGCACCTTCGCCACCTCCGGCATTGATGTGATTAGAAAGAACTATGACATTAGGATCATTGCCAAAAGTATTTCGCATGGTGTTTAACCTTTCATTTCGTGTTAGTGTTTTATCAGTATCACGTGTTATTGCAACTGGTACACCGAGCTCTTTAAAGCGATTGTACATGTAATTAGCAGCCTGTAAATTTAGATCTTTTTCTTTTAGATTACTACTTACTGCACCTGGGTCACTTCCTCCATGACCTGCATCAACAACAATTCGATATCCATTATTATTCATAATTATTTTCACCCATAATAGTTTATGTAAAAAATATAAATTGTTGAAAAAAAGATACTTACAAAGTACCTTAAATTATTAAACAAATAATTAATTATTATCTCTTCATGATGAATTTAAAAAATACAAATACCGCAATTACTAATAAAATAATACCTATGAAAAAAATTTTTCTATCTTTAGAACTACTACCATTACTTGCAAAATTATATACATATTTAAAACCCAATCCAATTGATATAATAATATAGGATATGCAAACTATCAATATTACTATATATTTGGTTTCTGAACCATTAAAACCACCAAATAAAAACCACATAACTGTAAAAAATATTACTACTGGAAGAATAAAATAACTATTTAATGCTAAAAGACATCCTTTACCATTATTCATAACACACCATCCTATACAAATTATATCACACATTCATATTATTACAATTTTTTTAATAATATTTTTATCAAAATCATTATATATCAACGG
>OCVV011347771.1_pt1 | contig 31743 bp, 30 predicted proteins | sample 1539721 | NCBI WGS metagenome assembly OCVV01 (sample SAMN02144230, study PRJEB22623) | gut metagenome | biome: sheep rumen | host: Ovis aries | place: New Zealand | reverse complement strand
GCGATGGCCTGCTTGACCTTGCCCTGATCCGGATACTTGTGGCCGTCGTAGCGGGCATCCAGCTTGGTGTAGTGGTCCAGCTCACCGTTGAACTTCTCCACGATGTGAGCGATCAGGCCGTCCTCATCCTCCGGCACATCCATCTCATCGAAGAAGTCGCGCAGGAAATCGCGGACCTCCCGGATCTTCTGGATGGAGACAACCTGCCGCTTGGAGATGGAGGTCTTACCGATCTCGCTCTTTTTCCGGAGCATATCTGGGAGCTTCTGATCGCTTGGCTGGATAGTCGCACCGCCATACTTAATGGTGACCTTCTGATCATAGATCAGCATGGCCACGACCGCCGCGATGTCGATCTCGCGCCAGCCATAGGGCTTCTTCTGGAACCGATCCTGCAGGTCGGACATAGTGGTCGGGAGATTCTGATTGAACTGGATCTCCAGATACTTCTCCACCTTGGCGGCTGCGTCACGGTTGGGCTCGGTGCCCGGAATATACTGCTCCTCGCCGTGAAGGATCTTATAAATGTCAGCATCGGTCTCGGCGAACTTGGTGATCAGGCCGAGATCGCTGTACACATGGGCAACGAGATACTCCAGAGCCTGGTCGATCTTGCTCTTGGCATCGCCGCCCTTGATCTCGATGTGTTCGCCGTCCACATAAAACTCAGCGTCCGCGATAGCCTTCTTCAGGTCATCGGCTGCAGTCAGCTCATACTTTCCGGCCTCATCCTGCTGATCGCGAATAATGTCCTGCACAGACTTGGGCAGCTGCGCCACGTTACGCTGCTTCACATACTTGCGGATCTTCATGGCGCTTTCGAGGGACTCGTAATACGGATTCTCCGCCAGCACCACGATGGCCTGCCCGGAGGACTCCGCCATCAGCCGCAGTTCATTCTTCTCGGTGGGGTCGGTGGCCACGGTCAGGACGCGCAGCATCATGCCGCCGGTAAGTGCACCGACTGCCTGCCCGTCTACCATCTGGTCGAAGGCAAAGTCATACTTGCCGTAGCGGAACTTCTTTGTGGTATAGATGTCCGCAAAAATCATCTGCGCGATGCGGCCTACGATGTCCGCCGTCGCCACAGGAGTATTCTTAATTTCACGCTGGATGTCCTGTTCCTCGTCGGTCAGGAAGTTGTATGTATCACCGGTGCGCCCGATGTAATTCTGGCTCATCAAACGGTCCAAAGAGCCGCGCACCTGCTCGCGCATGGTGATCTTGTCCAGCCGGATGTCGTCCGCCATCAGGATGACGATGTTGTCCATATTGGCCTTCACATCGTCCACGTAGCGGACCAGGTACAGAAGCTTCAGCACGTCCACGTCCTGTGGCTCGATGCCGTTGCCGTCGATGGCGGCTCGTTCACAGCGCTCGATCACGCGGCGGATGGAACTGTCGAGGAAGGTGTGGACCGTATCATAGAAGAGGTAGAACGGAGCCAGCGCGTACTCATCCTTATCCTCTATCTTCTGGGCAGCCTCCTGGAATCCGGACAACATGGAACGCTCACCGCCAGAGAGGTGCTTGCCGGAATTGCCGTGCTTACGGATCTCGGCAAAAACCTTCTGCATGAGGATGAACTGGTACGGCACGAACGGGAAGTTCTTTGCAAACTCTCCAGCGCCGTTGTATCCCTTGATGTCCAGGATGGCATCGGTGAAGGAGAAGAGGTTTCTCAGGACGGAATCATTGGTATCATATACCTGTTCCAAATCCTGCTCGGCATCATCCGTTTTTAGCAGGATACGTTTCTGAATGACCTCATCCGCAGAGGAAGAAGATAGGGACAGGCGGGTTTTAAAGCGGGCCTGAATGCGGGAAAACTCATTCTCGCGGGCCTTGATGATCTCGTCGATGGCCTCCTGACCGGTGCAGACCACCCAGACCTTTCCGAGGCACTCGCTCCCGATCTTCTCCACGAGAGACTGCAGGTTGATCAGCAGATCCGTGTCACCGCCGACGTACTGACCGACTTCGTCGATCATGAACAGAAGCCGGAAGTCACGCGGCTGCGCGTCCACATATTCTTTGATCTCGGAAACGAGCTGGGCGATGGAGGTCTCCACGGTCTCTGTACCATTGAACCAGTTACTGGCAGCCTGCTCACTCATTCCGAGCACTTCCTGCAAAGTGGCGACAATGTCGTCCTCAAAGAAGGCATAGGCATCACGGGATTCCAGCCAGGGAGCACCGTTTTTTTCTTCAAAAACGCGCCGGAATTCATTGGTTTTTCCCTGCTTTTCAATGAACTGCTCCAGCTTGGCGACCTTCAGATTTTCGCCATAGAAGCCGAGGTAGTTATAAAACATCTTGGCAAAGACACGCAGTACGGCAGTCTTGTCCTTGTTGATGGAGCCCTCGATATCGATGTTGAAGAGGATCGTATCTGTCCGGCCTTTCGTGGCACGGTCGATCAGCATAAAGGTTGCTGGATCATCAGAAAACTTTTCTCTGAACCGCTCCACGGTTTTCACGCCCTGAACCTCTTTGTTCTCCAGGAGGTAAGACAGCATTTTCAGGAAGTGAGACTTACCACTTCCGAAGAAACCGGAGATCCAGACGCCGATGTCGGCTGTATCCTCGTTGAAAGACTCGATGTAATTGTTGAAGAAGGTGATGAAATGCTTCTTCAGCTCTCTGGTGATGACATACTCATTCAGTTCCTGTACGAGTACACTGCTTTCATCCTGATCGACTTTGACGACGCCGTTGATCTTACGGTTAATATCGTCCTTGAACATCGATTGAATTCTCATGCTGCGTCTTCCTCCTTAAATTACATTGAATGCCCTGTAGTAGGGATTCGGCTCCAGTTTGTCAAACAGCTTCACATAGCGGCCATCGAATGTGCCCGGATACATTACCAGCACGGGGACATCCGAGAAGTACGGCTGCATGGCATCCAACAGGGCATGGACCCGTATGAAAGGGAACGCCGCTCCGACACCGGTAATCAGGATCACATCTCCGGGCTCATGAGGTTCATACTGCATTTTGCCTATAAAAGCCGTATTATTGGCCATGCGCTTCATCTGATCCAGAACGAACTGTTTTCCTTTTTTCTCCTCCAGCTGCGCAACTCGATCAGTGATCCTTTTATCATCGCAGATGGAAAGAAATACTTTGTACAAGTTGTACTCGATCAGATGACAGCTCAGGTTCTGGTCGACCATCAGCTTTTCCGTAAAATGACGGACTGCCATCTCTTCCCTGGGGTCATAACAGAATATACGAATATTTACTTCATTGCTCAGGCCTTTTCCTTCCAGGAAATCCGGTTCTTGTAACAATTCACGTAGTTTATCTAAACGCTCTAATATATTGCTCATTTCTATAACCTCATGCCAGACAATTAAACGCAGAAAGTGCCACCTCCATACCTGCCTCACGAATCGCCGCCTCCAGAGGGCGACTGATCAGGACAGGTTTGAGGGTGGTCGCTTTCCCATTGTCGATGTATTCATTTTCAATCAGGATCCTTGCCAGCACAGAGGATATCTTTTTGCAGGTCGATTCCGACCAGGAAGCTACATAATCATCCTGCTCCTGCAGTTGCATAATAAAAGCATTGATATCACTTCGGTTGAAGGAGGCATCCAGCTGCCTGTACTTACCGCCTATGACAGTAATCATAAAGTCCCATATAAGACGATATTTCCTCATCATGGCATAAAGACAGATCTGCTTTCCTGTTTCCGAATCCAGATTGGCGATTGCCTGGACAAGGCTTTCGTCCTCCAAGGCATGAAGACGCGAAAGACAGTCCCTTGCAATCTGATTTAAAGATTTCTCTGTTGGATATTGAAAGAGGTTCTCTGAAATGACCTTCTTGATGACTTCCTCATCACTCTGTAATTCCATCATCAAACGTGCGGTCGTACGCATCTCATAGTATAAGAATTGTGCTCTGGTCAGAGACCCCGAGCCCTTGTATGGGCTGTCATTGATGTTTGGCATATGCAAGGTCCTCATGCTTTACATTCATCACTTGTGTGTGGGCTAAGTGTAGAATAAGCCCAATATATGCAGTATAATATAGTTTGTGCTATATTACCAGTATCATCCTTGATGACACATTACTTTTTGTACAATTTGACGCAAACAGCACCCAACATCGCCCACTTTTACAATCCATGAGCGACTACTGATGAACATCGGTCATATCAGTCTGGTCATGATCAGTATTTTCTCGAAATCCCGCTTATCCCGTATTGTGAATATGCACCAGTCCTGTATTCTGAAACAAATTCACGGTCGATTTTCCATATTTCTATTTCTCTTCTATAATTCCTTCCGACTGCTCCAGATATCTGACCTTCTTCCCTGTCTTTCTGGCATATTCAATCTCTGACCAGGTGCTGTCGCCGATATAGCCCCCGACATTAATGACATAGATTTCGTCAGCCATGTCGATCTTGCGTTTGTGCATGTCATCGAGCATCTCTTTTGTCCTTGTCATGGTGCCCTCGCCCATGTTTTCCCAGACTTCCTTGTCACCGGAATGGCCGAAGAGTCCGACGCTGATGACGATGTTACCCTCTAATGTCAAGCGCTTCTGGACTTCCATGAAAGCGTCTTTGAAGCGGGTGCTGCCGCAGAGGGTGATGACTTTATACCTACCAACCATACCTGTGTTCCTTCTTGTCAGCGGCAGAGTTGCCGGCTGCTGATCAATTTACATCCCTCCCAGTTTTTCATAATAAGCCTGGAGGAAGCCTGTCTCCTTCTCCCTTATCTCCTCTTTCTTCTCCTCTGTCAGTTGTTCCCACAGTGCGGGGTGAAAAGACAGCATATTCAGATCCTTGGAGTAGTAAACAAACCTTTTACGTTCAAACTTCTCAAAAGGGTTTGAGAGTATGGATCTTTTTACCTTTACGAGATCGTTCAGGAATTCTGTATTATAAGCGCAGTTAGGGCGGTCCACCGGCAGGCCCCTGTCAAGTCTGTCCATGTAAAATGCGCGATATTCACTGATCAGATCATCGATATTGACTTCTCCCTCTTTATCCGCCAGTTTGAGCATGCTGAGCATGAAGATCAGCTTGAAGGAAAAGGTCAGGGTGTTCTCGTCAATAAAATCCTCGAAGTCTTTCAGGATCGTCGTGTCATCATGCTGTCCCAGACCGTGGCTCTCACGAATAGCTTCAACGTCTTCCGCAGAGAAATAAGGAACCATGCGGGATCCGATGGGCAGCTGTAGAGAACTGATGGAATTGTCTTTTCTGTACCAGTTCATGATGGTTGCTGTACCGATAAACAGTTCCCTTGCCGCCTGTTCCGGTGAGAGATAGCCTCTGTACTTTTCTTCAAAAGTATGGATGTCAATCTCCTGCATGGCTATCTCTGTTTCACTCAGGCCAAGGATGGAGGTGTCCATATCATTAAATACATTAAGCCTATCACCTATATCGTCCCAAAATACGGACATCAAAGGTCATATTCAAAGGCGCATTCATAGGCATATTCAAAAAGTTATGTTCAAAGTGTATTCAAAGATTCTTTGCTTTATGTATCACCTTATAAAGCTTTTCTTAGCACCACTTAAGAGTATCTATTTCAAAAATGGTATTTCAATTATCTGTTCTTCCAAATTAGTTTCATGATTCCAGAGAACATATGTCTTGGTATTCATTTGGTAGCATACAAAATTTCCGGCCCCATCAGATCCAATGGGAAACAGGGGTGTATTTTTGAACACCTCCGGATAAATACTATATATCGTTTCTTTATCTCCTTCGTTATAGGAAAGCAAGGATTTGAATGCATATTCTGTTCCTTCGGAAGTCACTAATCGCTTTACAGATGGCCTTCCACCATTATAAGACTCCAAAATATGAATCAACTTTTGAGGCAAAACTATATTATTTTCTTCAAGATAGTTTTGAACTACATCCGTTCTATCTAATGGTTTGACATATTTCCATGTAATATCCATTTTTTCTCCTTAATCAGTCGCCATATCCACCGCCCCAAATTGAACGGCCGCCTGTGTGGCCAGTCATAGCATGGATGGTTGCATCCACAAGTTGTATCACTCCAGCCTCCTCGTTGTGGTGCCAAACAAATCCATCTGGAGCTGTTCCGTCAATAACACCATCCTTAATCTGCTCAATCTGTTCCTCCGAAAACTTCTTTTTAAAGTCAGAATCTGATTCAATAGCTTTTAATAGTTGTTCATTGCAAGCTTTAAACTGAGTTGGATTATTCTCCAGAAACAGGTTATCTGAGATTTTTGCATCAAATATAGAATCAAATTTAGGGAAGACTCCCTCGATAAGGTGTCCATCTGGATGTTCCACTATCTTTCTCTCAAATTCTACACCGGTTATGGGATGCCGATCGTTTTCCAGAGACTTATTCAATGTAAGCTTGTATTCAATTATTCTCGGCTCGTCATTAATATTAAAGTCTCCAACACGGGAATCTTTATTAGCTGTAATTATATCTTTTGTGCTAATACGTTGCGCTTTCTCTAATCCCTTATTAAATACTTCATTCCAGAAATCCCTAGACTCCTCAATCGTTGTTCCTTTCTCTGGCTGAATTTTTTGAAACTGTTCAACCTGAGGAGGTCTTGTTTCCTGTATGTCATTGGTTCTGATTTCTGTCATCAATATACAGCTCCTTCCGACTGATATATTTCTGTAAAGCGGCAAAACAAGCCGTTGTAAGTAACATCTCTCAAAGTCTGTTCATATAGTATAAGTGCAAGTGCCAGATTAATTTGTTTCCTTGAATATTCCTTTATTGACGGTTGAAGCTGGTTAACAACTGAAGCAATCCAGATAGAAATATCATCATATTTTGCTGAGGATTCTATGGCTTCTTTTGCAGACAGAAGATCGTAAAGTAGTTTCCTGAGTTTATCAATTGCATTTCCATTGTCTGATGAAAGATAATTCATAAAATCGACTTTCACCTGCGAATCCATTTTGGATTTCAGAATCATCCGCTTCAATTTTCCAATATCTTCACGTCTCCAGGGCTCCTTAAGACTCTTTTCCATAATGCAATTCAAGAGTGAGTCACTTGCGACATCATTTTCTTTGTCCCGGAAGACATCATCATCCGGTATATAGGTATACGGTTTAGGATTCGAAGGGAAATAATCGACTTTGCATAAAATCGGCTGAATCCATTCGTTCTGATAAACAGCAGCGACTCCACAAGGAAGTTTTGCCAACTCTTTAATCTGATCATCGTTTAGGTTCGCTGCGTGGCCTACAAGTTCCCGGTCACTCTGATCTGGAAGTCTCAATATAATCTTAGTGTTTGTATTGCGTATTGCAGACATATCAAGCAACCCTGGAGACTGATCCACAATGACAAACCCTTCTCCGTAGGTTCGCATTTCCGCAATGGAATTAGATAGCATTTCCACACTTTTTCCCATCAGGTTTGCGCTTTCTGATGACTGCGCGAAAGATGTACGGCGCAGAAGGTTATGAGCTTCCTCCAGAACTGTAATATGCTGTAGCTTTGTGTTCATGACACCAGCGGAAGTCATCCTGTATTCCTGAAGCTTCAGAACCAACATTCCCATAATCAGTGCCTTAGTCTCAGAAGAGCCGATTCTGCTCAGGTCTATGATGACATTCCTGTCAAACATTTCCTTAGATGGCACTTCATCGGTGACAAAAATCGTACTGTTGATCCCAGTTGTCAGAGATTGTAAACGGGTGAGAAGGGATCCCTTATAAGCTCCCTTGTTCTCTGTATCATATTCGCTGGTATCAATAATCTCCCTGATATTGTTTGCAATATCAGCAAATCCAGGAAATATTCTTTCCCCGTACTTATTCGTAGACCTCATCAAGTCCCATCCGCAGTCCTGATAGGACTTTTCAATAGCACTTTTAAGGACTGCCGGCATAGCAGCATACATAGGCCAGCAAACATTAAAAATCTCGGCAAGCCGATCCATGTGCTCGAACACATGGATGTTTTCAGGGAAACTGAATGGATCCAATCTGAGAAGTGGGCTTGTATAAGGATTTGTGCCATAGACAAACACATTCGCATCGTTTCCGAATACGTTTTTATATTCACCCTTTGCCGGCTCTATGACAAGAAATTTCACACCCTGCTGAACAGCCTCATCGAGTAGTTTAAATACGGTATTACTTTTTCCGGATCCAGTACTGCCAGTGATAAAAGTATGTGAGCTAAGAGAATCTCGAAATAATGTAACAGGTGTATGCTCTGTATGATTCATATGAAAAATCTGTCCCATATGAACCTTCTCGCCTTGATTATCATTATGATAACTGACTACATTCCTGCCAAACTCTGCACACTCAATCACCGGGAAACCTGCCAAAGATTTCCTGGGAAAGTTTAACGAATACGCCAGTTCCTTTCCGGAAAGGCTTGTGGCAGCTGTTACAATCGAAGGATAGGACAGATACTCCAGATTCTGCGGATTCCCCTGTTGGTCAATAGGAATCAATGCAGGGCTTAATCCAAAAATCGGATGACGCAGTTCACGAAGATAATTACAGATTTCTCTCGCATGGACACTACGTTCTCCCATGTCACCTCGCCAAAGATTGACAGCTGTCTGCGACAGATAGGATGTCTCCCCCTGTGTCAATGCCAGGTACGAGTGAGCTACATTACTTGCAACATTCTGGTCCTCACTCATGACATAGGCTGCAAAATCCCACATTCCCAGAGCAGTGCTCTGTTCCAGCCGTTTCATTTGCTGTTCCAGAATCTCCAACGTATGTTTAATGGAATAGTTGATAAACGACTGCTGAATACCTTCATTTTTTCCGACTGTCGCACTTACATTTGAAGAACGGGCAAAGTTTGCTCCAAAATTACCACCCAGATTGATGCCCTTTGTCAATGCTGCTCCCATTGTAGTAGAATTTGTAACGGCCTTTCCCAAAGTATTTGCTACAGCATGACCAACGGAATTGGCAATGGTTTTTGTCGCTGTAGTCCCGATTGCTTTCCCAACATTCTCGCCTATTGTTTGAGATATTGTTTTTCCAGTAGTTTCTGTAACACCTTTTGCAACAGTTTCAGAGATGGAATCCGAGACAGACGTTCCTGATGCCAGTGTCTTTCCACTTGTATGGCCGGTGGACACATTTCCACCAATATTGAATACTTCTCCCCCTATTCCAGCGTTTACTCCACCTGTTATGGAATTTGATTTCGATACTGCCTCTGTGGAGCTGCTCCCGTTGGCATGAGACGTTCCTGTCGACGATGTTGTGCTGTTTCCAATACTGGAGGATTCCCCTTCGCTAAAACTCGTGGAAGTACCAGTCGAATTAATTTCGGATGTGCCTTTCGCATCGGAGGTTGAATCACTGGAAGAATCAGTAGTGGTAGTCCCTGTTGAGTCTGTTGTTCCCTGTGTATTCGCCTGAGATATGGTACCTGAGGATTGTAATCCAGCGCTGACCCCGGCATTGAGACCAAATGTTGCCATTGCATTTGTTGAGTCTGACTCCGTATATGTAAAGGATGTCTGCCACCCTGCATAAGGTGCGAGCGCTGTGTAAAGTTCCTCTAAATGCAGTTTTCTATCATCAATATCGCGAATAGGTGTGGCGAGTAAAATCAATGTATATTCCCGTGAAGGGCTGCCAGGTATGATCCCGTCCAGAAGCTTTTCAATCGTCTGGCTGATGAATTTTTCCGACTTTTCTCCTGGAATATTTGATGCACTGGCTACAGAATAAGGGAGACTGTTATTCAGACAGGGAATAACACCTACACAATCTTTATCCGTCCATTCGGAGCCAGGGAAATTGCCCCGGATTGCTTCAGCAATCCTTATGCGGTAATTGTCTACGGCTACGTTGTCACTTGCATTTCCGGTATTTACTACAGCCATGTAGACTTCCGTTTTTTCCATTCTTCTGTGAAAGACAAGTGCAATATTACATTCTTCATCAGACAGAACCTTATATACATTAATCAGCTTCTCAATACTGTTTTCCTTTTTGTCTGTAACCCACTTTGTGATATTGAAATAGCGAATGTTATAGGCAGGCTTAAAAGAACTGTCATATTCCGCGTCCTTCTGAACCGGCGTATACAAATCATCCAAATGATTAAGATATTCTTTATAAATCTCGATTCCGGCAGCCGCAAGGAGTCTTCTGGTAAGTTCTTCCGCTGCACCATCCGTCAAATCCGGAATCTGGGTAAGGTACTCGTCCCTTTTTTCAGCCATCTGCTCCAGTTGCTCTGGGCTTAGTACAGAAAGTTTCGCAACTGTATCTGCCGCTTTCGTACCTGTCCGCCTCAGAAATCCCTTAATCCCCATATCTGTCCTCGATTCAATAAATCCCTATACCTTGTAATACAACAGAAGGCAGTGCCAGTTCTATGCACGTAAAGTATCCACACTTTTCCAGTCCATCATGGCATTCAACAAGCCAGTATATTGTTCCAGTTTGATTCGTCGTTCCTGAAGATCTTCAATTCGCTTTGTCATCCTTCTGATTTTTTCAGCTTGTTTGGAAAGCTCCGGGCTGTAATCTACAATATTTTTAGATATTTCATCCATCAGATTCCTGATCCATGCATGAGCACTCTCAGTATGGCTTGCCTTGAATGATTCGTAGAGAGTGTTTACACTTGTCTCCATATTTGTGTTATAGGTTCTGACGATTTTATCAATGTTCAATCTGTCAGATTCCCAAAGGATACGATTACCAATCTGGATTCGATATTCAAATTTCCCCTTATTGAAGATTTCCTCTCCAGCATTCTCATTAAAGATAATCTGTTGGAATGTTAGAATAATTCTCTCAAGTTCCTCTCTTCGCTCATCCGTCAGAGTTTCCGATCCCGTTACGATTGCTGCAAGAGCTTCGCGAATAATCTCAGTTTTTTCTCTCCAATAAGTCTGTGACTGTGTATCCAGGAGGATATGCATCTCATCAAGTTTAGAAGTATATACCTCACCAACATATTCCAGGAGTTTTGCACCAGCCGCCTTATTGACATCTCTCCGGCTTTCGAATCTTATCTTTGATTTATCAACTACGTTCCCAACATCTGAAACAATATCTTGTGCAATGGATTTCAAGTCTTTTAAATTCGGCTTCTTCAATACCCGATTAAAATTATCTTTCAGGTTGCCTGTAACCGTGTCGACAGCATCCCGAACATCTTTTTCTCGAGAATTGTAGTTCTGCTCGTTCTCCTGCTCTGTAATGAAATCATTCTCCAATTCTTTCAGCTTATTATGGGAAAAAGTATCTTTCCCCTGATCCAGATACTGTCTCATGCTCTCATCGTATCTGTTATCTCCTTCAAGCTGCTCGGTCGATGCAACGCTTTCAAGGTCTTCCAGAAGCATCTTTTTGTCATTTTCCAAGTGATCCAATAGACCCTGGCGTAAATCCTCTGCTTCATCTTTATCACTTTCAATTTCGCTTTCTGTTATACTTATAATGTTTCGGAGAAACATTTGAGACTGAAGACACTTGTTATAAGCGGCATATTTTCCAGCAAATGATTCAATCTCCGTTTCCAGAGAAAAGAGTCCGCTGTTGGCATAGATAAGGTCCGACTGTTCTGCGGCAAGAGCATCCGATCTGTTCTTTATCTGGCCAGGCAGAATATTATACTGATACAGTTGCCGATAATGGCGATTTCCTGGATTGCGGTATCTGTCCAGTTGTGCATCATATATATCTTCATAGACATAATCCGTGAAGATACCATCAGTCTTGCCCCCAAGTCCCATTACAGACGAAACATAGAAAAGGCCGCCGGAGTAGAGATTTCTGGGGACTGCCTGACTTAAGATTCTTGCCTGTTCCTGTCCGGAATCACCACGTCTTTGAATAGCAGCACTATCTGCTTTATTAACCACAATCATCGTAAAACGATTATCCAGTTCGTCCAGATCTCGGATAATATGATACAGATTTTCATTGTCTGTACTATCCAGGGAATCAGGAGTGCAGACAAAAATAGGAAGTCCATTTGTCATATTTGCCATAGCTTCCTTCAAAACCTGCAGATGCTTGGCGTTAGAGGCAGAGTTAGATCCAGGAGTATCGAAGATTACAAAAGGATGAAGCGTATTAGCCAGTACACCCTGGGTAAAGGGAATATCCACTTCAATAAGGTTGGAAACATCATCCTCAACTGTACTGTCATCAAAATCATTGATAATCGTAATAGCTGAATAAACTCTCTCTACGATACCGGGATTATCTAGTTTTTCAAGGCCTTCCATCAGGGCTTTTCCCAACGAGTTTTCTTTCATGTTCTGTTCCATGATTGTTTCTCGATTGGAGAAAGAAATCAGCATGTCCTGATCCCAATATTTCCACCTTACCTGCGCCCTGTCTTTATATTTTGACCGTGTAATCTTATAGACCTTGGCTGTGACCGGCTCAGGTCCGCTGGGCAGAATCTCACAGCCTATCAAAGCATTGATGAAAGTCGATTTACCAACACTGTAGTTTCCCAGGACACAGATAGGAACTACATCACTGGATGCATCTGAGAAACGATCAAGATCTCTTTGGATTTTAGTCGCATCCACACTGCTATTGATCAGCGGAGAAATCTTTTGGAATAATTGCTTGACTTCCGGAAGAATGTCGCGAGCATTTTCTAATCCAATAGAAGTACGTTCTGTAACCACTTCAGTCTCAAAATTACATTCAGAGCAGGCATCCTCCAGTTCCTGATATTCGTCTGCAGATCCTTCAAACAGAATCTGAATTGTATCGCCTGGAACTTTGTAATCTTGTACAATTTGTTCTACAATCTGCCTAACCCGGAACGGAAAAAAGCCTTCCGCAATTTCCTTGCTGAGCAGCTTACTGGAAGCATTATTTTCATATTCAATTGCAATCCATTCACTTTTTTCATCGTCCCATCGTTCGAAAGATGTTTTCTTATAATAAGGATTGCTGATTATTTTAATCTTAGCCACTTCTTATCTCCGTTCCTGAGAATTCCATAATTGCTCGTATGTTAAAAATGCTTTTAGTATAAGCGTTATAGGTGTCGGTTCAGAACCAGATGCTGTTCCTTCCCGTTCTCATATCGATACAGCTTCCGCCTTCTGTCAAAAACCGGGTCTCTGTCATGAATGATACTGTGATGGTTGGGGCATACGATGATCTGGTTGCTAGCATCATTGTTGAGACTCTTTACGAAAAAATCAATATGATGAGCTTCCGCAACATGAGAACCGAATTCCTCTCCGATCAGCTGACCGCAAAGCTGACAGCGATATCCATACATGAGTTTGAGGTTCTCACCGATCTTGCGGTTCAGCTTTCTGATCTTGACAAGGCGCAGATTCTGTCGGATGCCGGCACCCTCATCCACATTCTCATAATTGATCTCGGCTTCCACCATACGCTCCGCTTTTCCCTGAACAGCGTCCCTCATGACACTGACATCTTCAGAGGCAATTGTTTCAATGAGATAGGAATCATCATATTCGGTCGTGTAAACGGCAATGTATTCCTTATACTCTTCCGGCAGAATGATACGGCTCTTGGAACCTTTTTCCTGCATCTGCTTAATCTTCTGCATATACAGGTAGCTGCGCTGAAAGGTCCCTCTCAATGCGTTTGCAATCTCTGAATTTCTGGAATACCTTACCTGAACTATGTCTGCTCTGTTTCCGAATTTGCTGTCAATCCGGTTATTCTGCAGCTTTGCGTCATAGGATTTTCCATTCAGATAGAGCTTAATTGACTTGGATTCTCCGCGTTCGAGAAACCTCCCTGCGATCTGTTTGAAGATGACCTGATATTCGAGAGGAATGGCGAAGCCGTAATTGAAGAGTGACCAGTCGACCTCTTTTTTATAGACATAATTCTCAGAAGACATTATTTTTACACCTCAGTGCCTGACCTATGAAGTAATGATATTTATCACACAATTTATGGTTTGTGGTTTAATAATGCGTTGATTCGTTCAACAGGAAATACATCAGGAATATTCTCGATACGGTACCTGCTCTTCGGAAGCTCCTTCATTCGTGTAATATACATGTACAGTTCAACTGCCTTTTCATCAACAGTAATGATTCCTCCGCCTGCCCAGTGCCTGTCTTCACCGTTTTTCTTTACTCCTGAAATCCAGTACTCTTCCTGTGTCTCTACATCAATATAGTTACTATATTCCCCGCTGTGTCTCTGAAAGGCATGGTCATTGAAATAGACCATCTTTCCGGAACGTGATTCTTTTACAAAACCAATCCATGCCGGACCATTGTCGTTCCAGCCAGTTTTCAGTTCTATATATCTGAGTTCCATAATCACTCTCGATTCCTTTTCCTTCTCTACAGATTTTCTTCAGTGAGAGAATCTGCACTTTTTTATTGTATCCTCCGAAATCACCGGGTACTGTCTGTTCAAAAATCCCACACTTCATAGCCCTGCCTTCTGGCCGAGTCATATACCGGCTGCATGTTCTTCTGCAGGATATTGTAAAAAACCTCTCTGGAATTGCCTTTCCGGTAAAGTTCCTGCCCTGCCCAGATAGAATGCAGGTTATCCCGATAGCAGGCTTCAAAGCGCTTATGGATCTCCGGCTTTTCATGGATGTATCCGTAAAGGATATACTGGTTCGATGAAAAGCGCTCAAAGAAGGGATTCCAGCGGGGAAGGCGGTTGCTCTTGGAGGAATTCAGGGAAGGATCCATGGGCATGAGGTTCCAGAGCTCATCATTCATCACGAAAGACCAGGGGACAAAATGATCTACATCATATTCTCCCTGCTGGATCTTCTCGTTTGTAAAGACATCCCGAATCTCCGTCAAATCCAGGATTCCTTTCCAGAGGTTTCTGACCTTCCCAAGCTTGCGCATCTTCTCGTCCATGGGAGCCAGCTTATAGACCAGTCCGGGAACCTCGGGATTGTTGTTCTGCAGCCATTTGACCTTTTCATACTGAATCCATCCAAGGATAGATACAGTATTGTCTTTGATCATCTCGATCCAGTCGGGATGAAAGATCACCTGCTTCTTCAGCTTACTGCTGTCTCCCAGAATATAAGGGAGCGGCATAATCTGTTCGTTGATTTTCCTGATATAGGCTGTCATCCGGACGATACTGCCCCAGTCTGCAGTCTCTCCTGTTTTCAGGAAAAACCCGGCTAGCGCACGGTAAGGAACCATGTTGGTAAGCTGTTCCTTGTATTTCTTAAGTTCCGGATTGTATTTGGCAATTTCGTTTTTGATTTCCACACGGGAAGCGTTTGCAGGGAGACTGCTTAGCTCGCTCAGTAGGAGAATTGCCCGCTCCAAACCGTCTCCGACACTTCCATCACTCTTCAAGCCACTCAGATGAACATGAAATTCGCGCACAGAATACCAGGCATTGGCGATCATCTCGTCAATGATGGCATCAAAGGTGGTTTCTGTGATGTTTTCCGAGATCAGCCGCACGATGGCTTCCAGCCAATAGAACTTATAACAATACGAAGGATCCTTCATCATCTGCGAGAAGGCCTCGATGTCCAGGGTGTTGTAATAGCGGCTGTCGATTTGAAGCGGATAGGAAGTGGTATCTTTCATAGTATGCCGTTCCTGTCATATGTCTTTTTCATGTTCTTATGCAGGCGAAGATTCATTCAGATAGCTCCGCAGGGAATCCAGTCTGCTCAGGGCATCATTGTAGCCGAGCCAGTAGAGGTCACCGAGTTTATTCATGTCGCCTTCCAGACGGCCGACGGTTACTTTCTGAGAGGGGGCGATCACAAAGATCCTTCCCTGCTCTTCCAGCTTCTGAATCTCCTCGCACTGGTGATTATAGGCGCGGTTGCTCCTGGCAAGGCTGCGGGTAAACTCAGGATACCTGCCATATCCATGAAGTCTGTGTCTTCTCCTGGAAACTTTTTTACGGTACTCCGGCTCCCTCGTACGGACCACCACGATTTTTTCATAGCCTTCGTGGATTGCCCAGCGATAGGGAATCTTGCAGCTGCAGCCGCCGTCCAGGCAGGGCCTTCCGTCCACGTCGACCATAGGGGAGATGTAGGGCATGGAGGCCGAGGCTTTGATGGCACTGAAGATATCTCTGCATTTTCCCTTCTCGAAATAAGCCGCTTTTCCTGTCGCGCAGTCTGTGGCTACCGCCACAAACCGTCTGTCGGGAGAAAAGAAGGATTTTTCATCGAACGGCTCGATTGCGTTATAGTCGTTGAAAAGAAAATCCAGACGGATCGGACTGTGCGCATGGGTAAGTGCGCCGCGTCCCACATAATCCGTGTAATGTCTGTAGGTGAGATTGGCCCTCGCCGACCTTCCAATCTGTCCAGCTACATAGTTAAAACCTGCAAGTGCTCCGGCACTGGTGCCGATCGTGCAGGCAAAGTTGAGGTTGTTTTCCATAAGAGCATCCAGGACGCCCTGATTGTACAGTCCCCGGAAGGCACCGCCCTCCACGACAATGCAGCCGGGTGTGATCGATGTATCTGCATGTCCGTAAGGAATTTTGCTGAGTTCTTTGTAAGTCTTGATTGTATGTTCTTTATTCACTTATCGAATTCCCCGTTCTTCATCTATGATTTCCGCATCCGTGTTCTCCTCCACAAAGAGGGAAATATCTTCCATCAGGCTGTCCGCCATAGCATTATGCGGAACAATGGCCGCAACACCGATCACAATGATATGATGCGTGTCCTGCTCATCAATCTCCGCGGCCGGATACATGATATCGGTTCTGGAGTTTTGCGATGAGGCTCTTTACTATACTTCGTTTTTCTTTAAGGCTGTGGACCCAGGGGGCATGAAGCCTGAAAGTCATTGCTGCTATTTTCATTTTTCACCAATATCAAATACAAAGACTTCGTGGATTTCTTCCTTATAACCGTTATAAAATCCTTTTGGCATGCCGAGCACAATGCGGGCGCCGCGGTTATAGAGGAGCAGAAAGCGATTGTTGTCCCCATCAAAACTTAGTCCCTCGATCTCTCCCTGCTTGGTCACCTCGTCAAATGTTTTTTCGAGAATCACCTTACCGGTCGATTTATCTTCGCTGATTTCGATCCGGTACATGTGGTCCGGCGCATCCGCATCTGCGTCACCATCGTCACAGGTCACATAAAGGTTTCCGCCATAATAAGCAACACCCTGGATCCACCCGGGCGCGGGATCCATGCGCAGCCTGCCTTTGTAATCGCCGTTTTTTAAATTATACATGTAGAGATACTCGCTGGATTCATCATCGATCCATGAGCACATATAAACGGTTTCGGAATCAGGATCAACAGCGATCCCGGAGCATTCACCCTGGCCTGTATCCGCCCGAAAGGGGAATACCCTCTTGAGCTCCAGCGTATCCCCGTCATAGACAGCAACCTGTATGTTCTTCCCTTCTCCATCCATAAAATACTCGACGCCCAGGTACAGTTCATTTTGCCAGACGTCAATGTCACCGATGTGATTGACCTCAAGATCAAAGCCGTCAAAGGGGGCTGTGTTTTCCGCCACTACATTCCAATCCCGGTCGTATTTCGTCAGAGTGGTCGAGCCGCTTACCCAAAAATAATCGTCCTCGACACAGATTCCCTGCCGCCCGTTCACCTGATAAATATCTTTAAGAGTATAGGCATGGCCGGGAACCCCCGCTTCCTCTGAACCTTGTTTTTTCCCGCATCCGCACACACTGACACCTGCCGCAAGGATGAGAAGGAAAACAAATACTTTTGACTTCACAGTATGGACCATATTCCGGACTCCTTGTCACATTGTTTCGGGGACAGACACAAAAGAACCGTCCCCATGGCTGTCATAACTTCAAGTTCTGCCATATCTCCTTAGTATCCTCTGCACAGAAGAAAGATAAGAAACTCCGAACAGATTCAGGTGGTTCAGCAGATGATAAAGGTTGTATATATCCTTCCTGTCCTGGTATCCGGCTTCCATTTTCGAGCATGCAAAATAGCTGTCATAAAAGTACGGTGCAAAGCCTCCGAAAAGCTCTGTCATGGCAAGGTCTGCTTCGGGATGGCCATAGTAGGCGGCCGGATCGATGATCCATGCCCTGCCATCGCTCCCGGTCATGACATTGCCTGCCCAGAGGTCTCCGTGGATCAGAGAAGGCGCCTTTGGTTCAATCAGATACTGGTCCAGATGCTCCAGCAGGGAATCTGCAAGTTTCCTGTCTCTGTGGTCCAGCCATCTTTCTGCAGCTTTGAGCTGAGGTCGCAGCCTGCAGTCCCGGAAGAAGGGGATCCATTGATCTGTCCAGGTATTTTTCTGTCTTCGGGAGCCGATGAAGTTGTCTGCCCCAAAGCCGAACCCACTTCCTTTTTCTCCGACTTTTCCGGCAGGCACAGGAGCACTGTGCATGGCATAGAGCTCTGCGCCCAGACGCTCCCAGTAATCGCGGTTCTTTTTGCCAGGGGCAACAAATTCCTGCAGGAGGAAGGAGAATCCATCCGAATCCGTGCCTGTCCCCAGGACGCGGACTGTGCCGATGGCACCGGTGGCCTCGATTGCATGAAGACCAGCCTCCTCTGCCTCGAAGGCGGGCAGGAGGCCTAGCGCATTGGATTTCATAAAAAGGCTTGTGCCATCATCCAGAGTAAGGCGGAATGCCTCATTGATATCGCCGCCGAAGACAGGACTTTTGCCTGTGATGATCCTCTGCTGTCCGCAGATGGATCGGACGGCTTCCGCAAGAGATGTGTATTTCATCGGGAATGTTCCTTCATGAATCAAATAGAAGTTCTGCCGTATTTTATATTACAGGATTGCAGGTCAACTGAATCAGAGGTGTCCCAGGATCTCACTGATCCGGTCATGGAAGACCAGGTCGGCCTTGCCTTCCATCCTGGTCTTTCCCTTGTTGATGATGATCAGGTATTGACCATGGTAGATGTGGGCCAGCTGGGCGGCGGAGCCCACCTCCAGGGAGGTTCCTCCGATGATCAGGCAGTCGGCGCGGCCTATCAGGTCGATGGCGCTCTGGTAGGCTTTTTCCGGGAGGAATTCCCCGTAGAGGGTGACATCGGGGCGGACCAGCCTGCCGCAGGCGGGACAGGTTGGGATCTTTTCAGGGCTCTCGAAGATGAAATCTTCATCGTACTCCCTGCCGCAGGAGACGCAGTGGTTTGTGCGGATGGTCCCGTGGATCTCATAGACTTTTTTACTGCCGGCTTTCTGGTGCAGGCCGTCGATGTTCTGTGTGATCACGCCCTCCAGCATGCCCGCGCGCTCAAGTTCCGCCAGTTTATAGTGGGCGGCATTGGGTTCTGCCCTGCGGGCATCCAGGTTTTTTCGATAGTAGGAAAAGAAGACTTCCGGCTTTTTGTGAAGGCAGTCATAGCTGAGCAGATATTCCGGTTTGTATTTGGCGAAGCTCTTCTCCTTCTTCCGGTAGAGGCCGTTTTTGCTGCGAAAATCCGGTATGCCGCTCTCCGTCGATACCCCGGCGCCGCCCAGAAAAGCCACATGGCGGCAACAAGCCAGAATCTCCCCCATGGCATCGAGTTTCTGCTCCTGCGTCATGCGGTTGAAGTAATTGTGCTTTTCCTTTTCCGAGCTGAATTCGGTTCTCATTTCATCCTCTGCTTAAATTCAGTTCTCACTTCATCCTACGGTTTCGTGAAGGGGCGGCAGCGGATACATCAGCGCAATATTGATGATATGCGCTATATTCTGTTCTCCGGCGAAGCGTTCTCTGTCGGTATAGTCTTCATCCAGCGGCAGCCAGAGGAGGGGATTGGTCTCCTCTTTCAAAACTACATCTTCATTCAGTCTGCCGTCATAAATCTCCAGGATGAAATCCTGATAGTAATAAGTCAGGTCCATGAGCCTGTAGAGGCGGATCTGACGCCGGCTGATGCCGGTTTCCTCCTGCAACTCACGATAGGCGGCTGCTTCGGAAGCTTCCCCGGGCTCCACCTTGCCTCCGACAAAGTTTAGGCGGTCTTTGAATGGTTCCTTTTTTCGTTTGCAGAAAAGAACCTTGTCCTTATCTTTATTGAAGACCACGATGCAGTTCATGACCTTGTCTGGTAATTTCATATGTACTTCCTCTGATGCTGCATGCTGCAACTATGCCGAGCATCCTTAAGGCAATCTGGCAACAATCCATGGGATTCTCAAGGTAATTCGGCAGCAATCCCGGGCATCCTCAAGGCAATCCGGCAGCTGTCCCAGGGCATCCTCAAGGCAATTCGGCGGCGATCCCGGGCATCCTCAAGGCAATTCGGCAGCAATCCCGGGCATCCTCAAGGCAATTCGGCAGCTATCTCTGAGATTGCGACCAGTGCTGCCTCTCCACTGATAGAGATTCTGCCGTTTCCGCGCATCTCGCAGTGCAGATAGCCGCCTCGTTTTGAGGCCTGATAGGCAATGATCTGCTTTTTCCCGAGTTCTTTTGACCAGTAATCCGCAATCTGGCAATGGGCGGAGCCACATACCGGATCCTCCGCAATGGCAAGCTTGGGACAGAAACTCCTTGAAACGCAGTCGGTTTCTTTTCCTGCCGCAGTCGCATTCTGAATGCGGCCTTCGATTTCCATAAGGAGTGTCTGATCCGGCTGCATGGACCGCACCTGGTCTTCTGACTCAAATACACAGACCAGATCCAGTCCCAGCACGGCTTTGACCGGCCTGACGCCAAAGGCCTGCTCCATCTTGTCCGTGACAGGAATCTCCTTTAATTCATATGTCGGGAAATCCATCTCGTAGAGGCTTCCTTTTTTTCGAACCGTCAGGACACCGGAGAGGGTGTTGAACTGCACCGTATCGCTGTCCGGTTGGTAGTAATTCAGGATAACAAAGGACGAAGCCAGTGTCGCGTGTCCGCACAGTTCAACCTCAGTTCCGGGCGTGAACCAGCGCAGGTGATAGCCTGCCTCTTCTTTGACGATAAAAGCCGTCTCAGAAAGATTGTTTTCCATAGCCAGCTTCATCATGGATTCCTCCGACGGCCAGCTTTCCATCACGCACACAGCAGCCGGATTTCCGGAAAAGGGCTTGTTTGTAAACGCATCAACAATGTACTGCTTCATGTCTTCTCCCCTTTTGTCAAAGTTTCTCATTATTGGCAGTGCACACATACAATGAACGCAGCGTCCGGTCCTGCTCTTTACTCACCATACCTGCTTTGCTTCTACATGGATCCTTTCCAGGCATTCCCGTGTCAGATTGACCCAGCTGACGCAGTGGTCCAGGATAATGGAATCCGAAGTTATCACATGCTCCTTGCCGTAGAGCTCCCTGTCGACTTCCCTGAGGACCTGGACATCAAGGGAAAATGAGTATTCCTCACCGATCTCGGCCATACAGGTCTTGAGGCGTCCGGAATTGGAGACAGGCTGATCCAGCAGGATATTGACTCTGCTGACTTCGGCCTCCTGCAGAAAGTCGAACATCATGCGGATGGCTGCCTCTGTCTCCGAGATCAGCCTATAAGTGCCGCGGAGCGCCGCCAGATCCCTGATCGTCCCGTCCATACAGGAAAAGAGGATGGAATTGCTCAGCAGGACTTCCAGGGTGATGATCGTATTGAAACCGTCGATCCAGACTTCTCTTCCGGACAGGGCTGACATCGGAACCTGCTTCCTATGCCTGTTCTCAATCTGTACTTGCGTAGCAACGCTGCGCATGATGGCGAGGCGCTGGCGCTCCGAGAGCAGGTAGTGGTTTCCCACAAAGGTGGCGGCCTGCTTCAGGTCATATCCTTCATTCACGAGATAGCAGACATGGCGGGAGGCAGTCCGCATTATTTCCAGTGCCTGGGGTGAGAAATTCTTCACATCCTCCGGCACAAAACCGCGCTTTGCATCCATAGTGGTATCTCCTGAAGGGATCTGTGTCGAATGTAAGCCTGTATCATCTGAGCGAAAAACCTGCTGAAAAAGGGACGGGCAGGCAGAGGACTCTCTCTGTCTATACCGTCCCCTTTTTGGTCCGTCAGCCTTTTTCCATAATATCAATTCTTATTATGATATTATGCCACATTTGACCAGGAATTGACATAACAAGATTGTGTTTAATTGTTTGCTCTGAGCAGTACATTCAGCCACTTTTCGTCTCCTCTTCCCGGCCTTGCGTCGCCGGTGATTCCTGTGCGGATGATCTCCAGTCCGCCGACTTCATCGAGGATTGTCTGCAGACTTTCCTCTGTCTGGTCTGTGAAATATCTCCCGTTCCGGATGCCCTCGAATGTGCCGTACTTGAATGAAATATAGAGGATCCCGCCTGTTTTCACAGCTTTTTTCATTCGTGTAATGATGTCGGGCAGTTCTTTGGAAGGCACATGCAGAATCGATGCGCAGGCGAAGATCCCGTCATAACGGTCTGTCTCATCCAGTTCGGAGAACAGCATCTTTTTCACAGGAATCCCTGCATTCTGAGAGGCTGCTTTCACCATCTCTTCCGAGCCGTCACAGGCCTCGACCTGATATCCTTTTTGGAGGAAATAGCGGCTATCACGGCCGGAGCCGCAGCCGAAGTCCAGGATCAGAGAGCCGGGTGTGAGTAGGGTGAGGAAACTGTCCTGAATATTGGAGAATTCTACTTCCAGGGTATCACCGGTGAAGCGCTGTGCATTCCTGTTATAGTAATCCAGTGTCAGATCACTTGATTCATGTATACTCTCAGCCATTACCCTTCTCCCATTATCTCCAAAACGACGGAGTAATTAACCGATTGCCTCAGCTTTGCGCTCTTCATCAGCTTCTTATACTTTATATGATCGTCTTTTTCTTTAGCGTCTTGTAACAGGAAAATAACGATCTCCGTCAGGTTCTCTCCGCACTTTTTCATGGCAAGTTCAGCCAGTTCGAATGCTTTTTCCGAGTCAAAGTCTTTGTAATACTTGATCAATTCCCAATAAACACTTCCGTCTTTTCCAAGACATTTTTCCCGATACGCGTAGTATTGTTCAGGTTTTCCGTTTTTCAGATAAATCTTTGCTGCTTCCTTCTTCATATATCCCGAACCGCGCTCAAAAACCATATCTGCATATAAGAGTTCTTCTTCCTTTGTCAGAATGAGTGCGTGCCGAAGGTCACGAATCGGGTCGCTCAAGCCATAGTGATCAAAATATTCTTCCTCAATAATTTCGTACAGAATCTTTTCCCTTACACTCCAGTCTTCCTCCGAAAGTTATCCGCTTCCAATCATCTCTTCACATAAACCCCAGATCTCTGCTAATTCAATCTGATCATCGATATAAGGGGTCAAATCAATGATTTTGATAAGTCTTTTTATTTCTGCCCAATTCTCCTCAAGATAGGTTTTAGGAGTATTTTCTTCTTCCTCAATTATCTTACCAAGATACTGCATTAGGTATTTCTTTTCACCAAGTGTCATGGTGTCCAGGAGATCGTAAAATTCCGGGCGAATATCATACATAGAAAGACTCCTTGCCGCCGGATGGAATGTTTTCTTTCTGCAAACTCTTGTCCAGCTTAATCCACGTACTATTTAGAGCCCCAACTTAGTCATAATCTGCTCCGGCGTGACTTTCTGGTGCGTCAGGTACATGCGGACGATCTGCTCTGCCAGTTCCGGATCGATCCTGCGTCTGGCGGCGATCTCATCTACTGTTCTCTCTCGGTCCACGTCTTCGCAGACCCTGCGGATGATATCTGTGGTGACAGCTCTTTTATAGGTGCGGCTTGATCGAAAGGGTCCGCCCTGACTGCTCTGTCCGGAGTTTTGTCTGGAGCTCTGTCCGGTGCTTTGTCCAGAGTTTTGTCCGGAACCAGAGTTCACTCCCAGTGTTGTTCGCAGGACACTCTTCATATCCTGCCCGCCCCTTGCGCCGCCTTTTCCGGCGGGGGCTTCATTGGGAATGTCGATCCGCTCGACGAAGATTCCCTCTGCCATTTCCGGTGCCAGGATGTCCTCTTTTGCCTTTTCGTCGCCCTTGTCTCCCGGGTCTGTCAGGGTCAGGATAGCCATGGTGATCTCCTGGTTGAACCTGCGGGGGCCGCAGCTGCCGGGGTTGAGGAAGACAGCGTCACCGTCTTTGGCGCAGGAATAGCGGTGGCTGTGGCCGTAGATGACCAGGTCCGCCTTGTGGTCCGGCGGGATGTTGCGCTTGATGTGGGTCATGCAGACAGTGCGCCCGAAGAGGTCGAAAGTCAGGACCTGGGCCAGACCGGAGGCCCAGTCTCCCCTGTCGTTGTTGCCCCGCACGATGTAGAGGGGTTTCAGTTCTTCCAGGCGGTCCAGGATGTCGAGCGTGGAGATGTCGCCTGCATGGACAATGGCCTCGCAGGTCTTGATGATCTCGACCACCTCGGGGCGAAGGAGATTATGCGTATCGGAAATCACGGCAATTCGGTGCATTTTTATTTCCTCCCGAGTGTCACACTTTGGGATCGCTTAATTTCTGCATGTAGGCAGCGAACTGTTCCTGGTATTCCGATTCCTCTTTTCTGACAAGATCTCTGTAGTAGGAATCGTCAATAACCTTCTGCGCCCCGGTCCATCTCAGCTGCTCTAAAGCCTTCATGCTCTTTACTGCTGTCTGCGTAAATACAGGGCCGATCTGCAGCAGAGCAAGAGCATCTTCCGGTTTCAGGAATCCGCTGCTGATGATCCCGAGGGTGTCATAGAGTGTGTCATTTGCGACAGGTCCGGTCACAATATCCGCCGTCAGGGTATCTTTAGACCGCCGGTTCTTGAAAATATAGTCAAACCAGGCTCTTTCCCTGGAAAAACTGACGACATTTAAGCCGGTAAGATCCAGTTCATATTCATTCACCACATATCCTTTATATGCCCACCTGAAGGCAAATTCCCTGTCGGGCGTGAGATAGAATCCCTGGCCGAAATCAGCATTTTTTCTTCCCCGGTATAGATCCGGCTTCCTGATTTCCTCTTTTCCGGCATGGTAAAGCTTCATATGACCCCCTTTCTACAGGATCCTGAAAACCATTGTGTCCTCTCCCTCATCCGGAAGGCGTCTGAGCACGTTTTCCAGGATAGCTGCGGAGGCGGCTTCCATGGAGCCGGTTTTGGTTCCGGAAATTTCTTCGGCTTCTGCCTTTTCTGCGGTTTTCGCATCTTCTGCGGCTTCTGCCTTTTCTGCCATTGTCGCATTTCCTGCGGCTTCTGCCTTTTCTGCGATTGTCGCATTTCCTTCGGCTTCTGCCTTTTCTGCGGCTTTTGCAGCTTCCCTGCTTTTTTCAGGCTCCGCTTTCTGCAGAACGGGGCTGCCCTTGCCGCTCCCGCTATCTGCCGAGATATTTTTCAGGAGGTCTTCCAGGAGTTTTTTCCCTTCCGGAAAGTCGGCGCAGTCGATCATGAGTTTCCGCTCTGCGCCTTCTTCACCGGCAAAGAGGGTGAGTTGGAAGGCGCCCTGCCCTGCGCGCTCGATGGCGGGGAGCAGGAAGGAGACGGCCAGTTCTTCGACGGCCAGCTGACAGTTCATGGCCTGGCGTCTGCCCAGGAACTGATCCTTGCAGAACTTTTCCAGTGATCCGTTCATCTCGTGGAAGTCCCGGCTGGACGGCGACAGGGTGTAGGTCCAGTTGCGGATGCGGAAGATAAAATTGCGGGTGCCTTCCCGCAGGGGATTTTCGAAGATCTGCTCCGGGCTGCCCTCTTCGTAGATCTCTCCGTCTTTCATGAAAAAAACGCGGTTGGAGACGTGTCTTGCCAGGCGCATTTCGTGGGTCACGAGCAGCATGGTCAGACCGGTGCCTGCCAGGTCGCGGATGACGGAGAGAACCTCGGATACCATGGTGGGATCCAGGGCGCTGGTGGGCTCGTCAAAGAGTAGGATCTGAGGATGCATGGCCAGGGCTCTGGCGATGGCGACGCGCTGTTTCTGGCCGCCGGACAGTTCGTCCGGATACCGGCGGGCCTTGTCCGCAAGGCCGACTCTCTCCAGCTGCTGCATGGCTTCCTCATAGGCTTCCCGGGCTGATCTGCCCAGAAGGCTCTGCTGGGGGAGCATGATGTTTTCCACCGCCATTTTGTGGGGAAAGAGGTTGAAAGACTGGAAGACCATTCCCATACTGCGGCGGAGTTTTGCCAGATCGGCGCCCGGGGCGCAGACGTCCACACCGTCCACGATCACCTGGCCGGAGGTCGGGGTCTCCAGGCGGTTGATGCAGCGCAGCAGGGTCGATTTGCCGGTCCCGGAAGGGCCGATGATGCTGATCACTTCTCCTGCCTCTATGTCCGCGGTCACTCCCCTGAGGGGGACGACATCGGGCGAATATTCTTTTTTGAGATTTCTGATTTCGATCAGGCTCATGCGTCCACCCCCTTGATCTTTCTCTCCCGGCGTTTGCGCGCGCCGTATTTGTGCAGAAGGTCCTCCGCCTTTTCCAGGCATCGGATCAGGACAAAATAGATGAGCGCAATAGAGAGCAGGGGAAAGAAGGCCTCCATGGTCCTGCTTCGGATCAGGTCGCCGGCGCGGGTAAGTTCCACCACGGTGATGTAGCCCGCAATACTGGTCTCCTTGACAAGGGCGGTAAACTGGGCCGCGATGAGGGGGGTAAAGCCCCGCCTTGCCTGGGGCAGGATGATCTCCCGAAAGGCGCGTTCCTCTCCATAGCCCAGGGCCAGGGCGGCTTCGCGCTGTCCGGGATCGATCGATTCCAGTGTGTTCCAGATGACGCCGAAAGCACGGGCGGCAAAGATCAGGGAAAAACCGATTACGGCCACGATGATGGCGGAGAGAGAAGTTTTTCCAAAGACAATGTAGTAGAGGACCATGAGGATGACGACCGCCGGGATTCCGGAGATCAGGCTCCGGTAGACCCCGATCAGGCGGTTGGCCACAGGGTTGTCCCTGTGCCGCAGGAAGACCAGGGCAAAGGCCAGGAGGAGGCCGAAAAAGCCGGAAAGGGCAGAGGTCACGATCGTTGTCCACAGTCCGGAGAGGACCATTTTGTAGCGGGAATCTTTGAGGAAGGTCCTGTGAAAGCTGCCTTTGAGCCTGGTGATCAGGCCCTGGCTGGCCTCTGCGCCCGCAGCGGAGCGGACGATGAGGATAAAGGAGGCTGGATAATAGTCGATGAAGTCCACGACTTCTTTTCTTTCATCGGAGACCACGATGGAGCCGCAGCCCATAAGGGCTTTTCCGGATTCCACCGAGGGCATAACCGAGCCGAACTCCATGCCGTTGAACTGGACGTGGACGTCCAGCTCTTCCGCCATGCGCAGGATGATCTCATTGTCAAAGCCCATGATCTGGTTTCCTTCTCCGCGGTAGCTCATGGGCGGCAGGGTGTCGCAGCAGGCGACCTGCACGGTCCCGTTGCTGCCGGGCCAGTCCTGTTCGGGCATGGTCTTGACCGATTCGTCCGCGCCGGTCCATTTTTCCCAGATCTCTTCAATCTCCTGCTCAGGAATCTTGTCATAGGCCGCCTGCCAGACAGCGCGGTCTTGGCTGTTCTTTTTGAAAGCGATGCCGTAGGTCGTGTCTCCCAGGGATTTGGGGAAGATCGCGACGGAGCTGTCCATGTTGACCAGGAGGGTGCCCACGGCGTTGTTCATGAGATAGGCTTCCACCTTGCCGGCCTTGAGGGCCGCCAGCATGTCGGGCGCGGAGCTGAAAAAGAGGATCTCCTTGACACCCGGTATCTTGCTTCTGACCAGTTCCTCAAAGGCAGCACCGGTGATCATTCCTATGGACTTTCCGTTCAGATCTTCGAATTCTGTGTACCGGGGCTCCGCGGCCTCAGCGGTTATGGAGAGGGCATCTGAGATATGCATGCCTATGATGCCGGGTATGGTAGGATGGCCAGGATTGGCAGACTGGCCGGGATTGCCGGGCTGGCAGGGATTGCCGGGCTGGCCAGGATTGCCGGGCTGGCAGGGATTGCCGGGCTGGCAGGGATTGCCGGGCTGGCAGGGATTGCCGGGCTGGCCAGGATTGGCATCTTTGCTATTTGTGCCATCTTTGATATTTGTGCCATCTATCCCTGGGGTCCGGAAGGAAACCGCAGGAACCGCAGACATTGCAATCAGCAGACACAGGACTGCCAACAGGGCGGACAGGATCTTTTTACTCAATTTTTTATATTTCCTTATCTTATTTCGTTTTTAATGATTCTTTATTGCTTCTTTTGTTTTGTTTCCTTTTGTGTTTTCGGCTGCGTGTGGGTATATTCGGGTATATTTGGTCACATTCCAGTTTATTCGGTCAGATTCGGTTACATTTTGAGTATATTCGATCACATTCGGTACAGGACTGGCCGGAGTTCACTTGTTCTGCGAGGTGGGTGAAGCGATATTTCGGATTTTGGGGCTCGAGATCACCCATGCCGCAAAAATAGTGAAGCGATATAGCTGGTTAGTTGGCCTGAGGTCGCTATTGCTCTTAGAAATTTTTGGAAATCAAAGCGATATTTTGGACTTTGGGGCCAAAGATCACCCATGCTGCAAAATCAGTGAAGCGATATAGCTGCTTAGCAGACCTGAGGTCACCTATGCCTTAAGAAATCAAAGCGACATAGCGTGTTCCAGAGCAGAAGGTCACCAGTGCAGCGGAAAGGCAAAAGCGATATAGCTGCCGGGCTGGCTGAGGTCACCTATGCCGCAGAAATCAAAGCGACATAATGAGTTTCAGGGCAAAAGGTCACCAGTGCAAGGGAAAGGCAAAAGCGATATAGCTGCTGGGCTGGCCTGAGGTCACTATTGCTCTTGGATATTTGGGGAAATCAAAGCGATATATGGGCTTCAGGGGCCGGAGATCACCCATACCGCAAAATGAGTGAAGCGATATAGCTGCCGGACTAATCTGAGGTCACTATTGCTCTTGGATATTTGGGGAAATCAAAGCGATATATGGGCTTCAGGGGCCGGAGATCACCCATGCCGCAAAATGAGTGAAGCGAAATAGCTGCAGGGCTGGCCTGAGGTCACCTATTCCGCAGAAAACTTGTCAATAGACGGAGATCTCGCCTGCCAGGACCTTTTTGTAGTCCTCGTAGTTTTTGCGCAGAAGCTCAGGGATGTTCAGCTCGTAGGGGCAGGTCTTCATGCACTTGCCGCAGTCGATGCATTCTTCGATCTGCTTCATATTGGCCTGCCACTCCTCGGAGAGCCAGTTTTTGGAGGGGGCGCGGCGCAGGAGCAGGCTCATGCGGTTGCAGTTGTTGATCTTGATGCCGACTGTGCAGGGCATGCAGTAACCGCAGCCGCGGCAGAAATTGCCGCTAAGTTCATCATGTTCCTTGGCGATGAAGTTTTTCATCTCGGGGGTGAGCTCGGGGGTGTTGTCCATGTAGGAGAGCCACTCGTCGAGTTCTCTCTCCCGCTGGATGCCCCAGATGGGAATGATGTCGTACTGGCTGACGAATGCCATGGCGGCATCGGAGCGGGTAATCAGGCCGCCAGCCAGTGCTTTCATACAGATGAAGCCCATGCCTGCCGCAAGACATTCCTTCATCATAGATGTCTCTTTTTCCAGGCTGAGGTAGCTGTAGGGGTACTGCAGGGTCTCATAGAGGCCGCTCCTGATGATTTCTTTGGCTACTTCCAGCTTGTGGGCAGTGGCGCCGATGTGGCGGATCTTGCCCTGGGCCTTTGCTTCCAGAAGACATTCATACATGCCGGTCCCGTCGCCGGGCTTATAGCACTGCTGTACGTTGTGGAGCTGGTAGACGTCTATATAGTCGGTCTTCAGAAGTCCCAGGGAGGTCTCCAGATCTTTCCAGAAGACTTCCGGAGTCTTGGCGTGAGTCTTGGAAGTGATAATGATCTCCTCCCGGTTGACAAAGCCCGTGCCGAAGGCCTCTCCCAGCTTCTCCTCGCTGTCGGAATAGCCCCTGGCGGTGTCAAAAAAGCGTATGCCGCCGCTGTAGGCTTTGCGCAGGATCTTCACTGCTTCCTCTTTGGGAACGCGCTGGATGGGAAGGGCGCCGAAGCCGTTCTGGGGAACAACAATGCCTGTTTTTCCTAACTTGATCTGTTTCATGAGAGCCTCCATTCTGGGGCAGATGCCCTGCGGACAGTCTGCACGATATTTCTGTTTCTTTTTTTCATTTTTTAAAAATATCCAATTTTTACATTTCTTACATTTTGAGTGTCTGATTATTTTAAAAATAAAACATTTCGACAGTTCAAATGTTAGATAGCAGCTGTTCTCTCTGCAGAAGACGGCTCATGAAGTAGTTGAACAGTTTTTTTGATGAGTGAATTCTATGGAAGCGGGGATCCCGCCTCTACTGCTGTTTTTTTCATATCAGGCCTGGTCACGCTCTCTGGTCAGGTCCCGGACTCTTTTTGTCAGGCCTGCTCACGCTCTCGGGTCAGGTCCCGGGCACTTTTATGTCAGCCCTGCTCACGCTCTCGGGTCAGGTCCCGGACCCATTTGTATTTGTTGAAGTGGATCATGACCCAGGGGATCTTGCCCACTTCGTCCAGGCAGGTGCAGGCGTAAACGGCCAGCACGGGCCAGTGGAAGAAAAAGGCGCCCGCTAGGGCCAGGGGGATGGCGATGCCCCACATGCTGACTGCCAGGCAGTACATGTCAAAGAGGGTGTCTCCGCCCCCGTCGAGGACGCCGTTGATGGTGATGGTGTTGACGCTGCGGCCGATCATGTAGATGGCCATGATGACCATCATGACGGTCAGGTATCTGCGGGCTTCATCTGTGAGGATGACAAAGCGGACCACGAAGGGGGTCACAGCCAGAACCAGGGCGGTGGAAAGAAGGCCGATGGCCCAGGAGACGTTTCTGAGCTTGATGCCGTAGCGCTTTCCCTGCTCGAGCTTGCCGGCGCCCAGCTCGTTGCCGACCATGATGCCGACTGTCATCTCCGCCTGGGCGACGCGGCCCAGCATCATGGCGTCCGCCGCCGCCACAGAGGCCAGCATCAGGTGCTGCAGGGCGATGGGCAGGGCCAGGTTGAACATACGGCTGTAAAAAATCTTGTTTTCGGCAGGCGTCATAATCTGGTAAGCTCCCTTTCGTGAGTCGCTGGGGATGGTTCTGATGAGTCACTGGAGACTCATTTTCAAGAGAAAATGAGTCAATCAGAACCGTCCCTCGTGACTCATTTTCCTGCCTTTTTGACCTGGAGCAGGTAGTTGACTCTGGTGGAGAGGTGCTCTCCCATGAGGCTGGAGGCCTTGACGACGGCGGGCATCTTTTTGCCGGGGATGACGATCATCCTGCCCTTGAGGGCGCCGTCCACGCCTTCTCTTGCCACTTGGGCGACGCCAATCTGTTTTCCGGAGACGGTGACGCCGGAGTTTTTGTTAAAGGCGGTGTCTGTGGGGCCGGGGCAGAGGCAGCTGACTTTGACGGGGCTCTTGGCCCGGCGCAGTTCCTCGTGGATGGCCTCGGTCAGACGGACAACGTAGTTTTTGGAGGCATAGTAGCTGGAGAAGGTGGGGCCGGACATAAAGCCGGCGCAGGAGCCGACGTTCATGAGGACGCCGCGGCCTTTTTCCGCCATGTCGCGCAGAAAGAGTTTGCTCAGGATGTGGACCGCGGTGACGTTGAGGTCGATCAGGTCCAGTTCCCTGTCCAGGTCTGTCTCCAGAAAGAGGCCGTAGACACCCATGCCGGCGTTGTTGGCGACAAAGTCGATGTTGTCTTTTCCCGCCTGTGCGCAGGCCTCTTCGTAGAGGCGGAAGCACTCTTTTCTTTTGGAAAGGTCCGCGGGAATCACCAGGACGGTGCGGTCCGGAAAGCATTTTTCCAGGCTTTTGCGGAGCTTTTCGAGTTTGTCTTCGCTGCGTGCCGTCAGGATCAGGTCATATCCCAGAAGGGCCAGATATTTGGCGATTTCCTTACCGATTCCGGCACTGGCGCCGGTCACAAGTGCATACATTTTTACCTCCTA
>OCVV011133204.1_pt1 | contig 31774 bp, 52 predicted proteins | sample 1539721 | NCBI WGS metagenome assembly OCVV01 (sample SAMN02144230, study PRJEB22623) | gut metagenome | biome: sheep rumen | host: Ovis aries | place: New Zealand | reverse complement strand
GCTCGTAGACAAACAGCCCATTGCTAATGTGTGAGCACAGTACACATTGATTACATATTTAAGAATATGTCGGATTTGGCTTATGTCCGTAAATACAGAATCGTACGTCTGTATAGGCAATTAATATATATAGTATGCAGAACACAAAGTAAAAGGGATAATGTCAGTCGACCTTGAATGATGATGTTGCCAAAAGTTCTTAACGTACGTGAATGAAATGTGTTTTGCATAGTGTCTATATTGACGCTCATACCGAGCCTTAATTTAAGGGCTAAATACTGCTAGATAAAGCAGTATAAAATTATATAGCTCGTCAGATAGCGACTGACATTGCTACTCATAAGCAGATAGGAGTGTACATTAACCTATGGCTGTGGTTGAGACAATAAGTGTAATTGATAGCTAGTCGACAAGAAAATTACACAACGTAAAGTGCAGCAAACTATATAATTTTATAGTGCTTTATTTAATTAAAAGGAGTGATAATATGTCTCCAGAAGTAATGATAAAAAGATATGAAAAAGAAATGTGCAGTAATTGTAAAGCAAAATGCACAAAAGGAATAGTAATATTTACACAATCAGTAGAAGTAGGAAATGAAATAAAAGAAATAATATGTGCAAAATGTGTGGATTATGAAAGAAAAGATAAACCTAAAAAAGTAAAACCAGTTTCAAACTGGCAGGAGTGGTAAAAGAGAAAACATATGTATAAGTTAGGAAAAGCAATATTAATAATTATATGGATATTAGATATATTAAATATACCATGTATGGAGTTTTTAGATACCACACTACCAATTAATGGATTAGCGTGGTTTTTAATTTGGTTGTTACTACCAAGTACTGAAAGTAAAAAGGAGGAATAAAAAATGAAAGTAAAAGCAACAAACAAGTATCAAGAATTAAATGTAGAGGACAAAGAGTTAAGAAGAATCCCAAAGGTAGGAGAAGAATTTGAAGTATCTGGAGAAAGATATGAAATACTAAAAGGAAATAACAAATACAATGCTGTATTTGTAGAATCAGTTGAAGTTGTTAGAGAGCCAGTAAAAGTAGAAACAGCAAAGAAAGAAGTTAAAACAGAAAAAGCTGTAAAGAAAACAACAAAGAAAGCAAAATAAAATGACATACAGAGATAATCCTGAAATAGCAAAGAAGTATAAAAGTAAAAGATGGCAGAAGCTAAGACATAATAAAATCCTAGTAAATCCATTCTGTGAAAGATGTTTAAAGAAGCGGAATATATAATAGTGTTTATATAGTACATCATAAAGAATATGTAACAGATATGAACTATGAAGATGATGAAGTATTCTATAATATAGAGAACCTAGAGAGCTTATGTTTAGATTGTCATAATAAAGAACACTTTAGCGAAGAAGCGGAATATAGTTTTGATGAGAATGGAGATTTGATTAGGAATGATTAACAGAGTGGTATTAAGGTATAAATTAAAAACTTATAGTTGTAATATAAAGAAAAATAAAGAATGCAACAAAAGAAATTGTTTATGTAATAATGGTTTCTGCAAAAGAACTATTGATTTTAAATATGCTAAAAGAACTCCATTGAATTGTATTAAAAGAATAATTAATTTTATAATTGAATCATTATATGTATAATGCAAAACAATAAAAGAGAAAAACAGCCCCCCACTAACTATAAAAAAACACGCACTAGGGAGAACGGTGGGTGGGGGTTCGAAAAATACACAGCTCATATGCGTGAGGGGTGTGGTATGAGAGGAGGTATGAAAATGGATGAGGAAGAAATGGAAAAAATAGATAATACTGTTATGTCTGAGAGGTCAACGAAGGAAATAGCTGAATATAAAAGACAAATAACCGCAGAAAAAAATAAATTGACTAAAATCTTTAAAGATTGTGATGACAATACGAAAAAAATTGCTGGTCCATTGATAGAAAATGCCTCTTATATGAAAGCAGAATTATTCCATTTAAAACAATATAATATAAAACATGGAATAAAAGAGTTTTATATGAATGGAAAAGGACAATTTGGGTACAAAGAGTCAGTTGAAAGTAAAACATACAATAACATGATTAAAAATTATATGAGTGTTATCAAACAACTTAATGAAATGTTGCCTAAAGGAAAAGCAATTGATCCAGATGATGGCTTTGAAAGTTTTGGTGATGGGTAATGACATATATTGAAGAATATTATCAATTTTTACTAAAAAATCCGGATAAGGCAAATCATAAAATATTAGTTACATACAAGAAACTTGTACAGGACATTTATAATCCTAGAGAAGTTTCTTTTTTTAATGCAATTACTGAAGAAAATGAAACACATATATATATATTTGATGAACACAAAGGAAATTTACCAATTGAATTTATTGAAAGATTCTGCAAACATTCTAAAGGTAAATGGGCAGGAAAACCTGTAACATTAGAATTATGGCAAAAAGCAATGATTCAAGCAGCTTTTGGTTTTGTGGATAAAGAAACAGGATTAAGAAAATACAAAAAAGTCTTGTTATTTGTTGCAAGAAAAAATGGAAAGTCAACAATAGACAGTGGACTTTCTTTATTTATGCTTACAAAAGCTGGAGAAGGTGGAGCAGAAGTATATTCTGTGGCAACTAAAAAGGACCAAGCTAAAATTGTTTGGGATGAAGCCAAAAGAATGATAAAGAAAAGCCCAGCATTATTTAAAAGAATAAGATGTTTAGTTAACGGATTATTTTATGATAAAACAGAAAGCTTTATGAAAGCATTAGCGAGTGATTCTAATTCTTTAGATGGACTAAATACATTTTTTGGAGTAGCTGATGAAGTTCATGCATGGAAAGATAAAAACTTATTAGATGTAATATACGATTCAATGAGTGCTAGAGAAGAACCTATGTTGTGGGAAACTTCTACAATGGGAACTGTACGAGAAAGTGTATTTGATAATGAATATGAATACGTATCAGACGTCATTTTAGGTTATGAAGGCAGAAGTCAAACAGTAGATGAAACTGTGTTACCAATTATATATGAATTAGATAGCCCAGATGAATGGCAAGACGAAAAGAAATGGTATAAAGCTAATCCACGGACTAGGAACAATAAAAAATATCAAGGATTTAAGAGATAAAGTAAATAGAGCAAAAAACAATCCAACAGAATTAACTAATTTACTTTGTAAAGATTTTAATATTAGACAGAATGACCAAGATAAATGGATTACATTTGATATAGCAAACAATGAAGAAACCTATAATATAGAAGATTTATTTGATAATTATGCTGTCGCAGGAGTTGACTTATCAAGTACAACAGACTTAACTTGTGCAACAATGCTAATAGTTAAAAATCAAAAGAAATATGTAATACAGCAATATTTTATAGCTTCAGACAGATTAGAATTTAAGATAAAAGATGACAAAATACCTTATGATAAGTGGGAAAAACGAGGATTAATAACAGTATGTGAGGGAGCTAAAGTGGATTATTCAAAAGTAACTGAATGGTTTTTAAAAATGAAAGATGAATATGAAATAGTACCTATATATGTTGGATATGATCCATGGAACTCAAATTACTGGATTGATGAAATGGAAAAATACAAATTTAAAATGTTAGAAGTTAGACAAGGACCAAAAACAATGTCAAATCCTATGAAACAATTAGAAGCGGATTTAATAGAAAAGAATGTAAATTATAACAACAATCCAATACTAAAATGGTGTTTATGTAATACCGCAGTAAAAAGGGATGACAACGATAACATAAGACCAGTTAAAGGACAAAAACAAAGAGCAAGAATAGATGGCACAGTAAGCTTAATAATAGCATACTGTGTTTTATTTGACAAAATGAATGATTATTTAGCATTACAGGAGGAGTGAAATGAAGGAGAAAAGAAGCTTATTTAATTTGATTTTTCGGAAATAAAAATCAGACGAATACTGTAACAAAAACAGAAATGCAATTATTAAGTGGATATGATGCAAAATTTACTACAATAAGTTCTGATATTTACAATAGTAAGGTAGCAAGGCAATGTATTGATAGAATTGCAACACATTGTGCAAAGTTAATTCCCAAACATATACAAGACAGTATAGGAAACAATATAAAAGGAGAAATTAATTTTTTATTACAAAATGAGCCTAATCCACTAATGAATACATTTGATTTTATATATAAAACAATATCAATGTTATATACAGATTCAAATGCTTTTGTTTATATTGCAAAAGATAAAGATGGATTTATAACTGGATTCTATCCTGTATTAGCTTTAACATATGACTTACTTCAGGACAAATCTGGAAAGATATTTTTACAATTCAACTTTGTAAATGGGAAAAAATATACAATACCATATTTAGAACTTATACATTTAAGATTATTTTACAATAAAAACGATATTTTTGGTACAGGGAATAAAATACTACTTACAGATATAGAATCAGCCCATACAGCGTCTGAAGGTATAAAAAACGCAATTAAAACATCAAATAATCTTAAAGGAATAATCAAATATGATGCAATTTTGAAAGAAAAAGATATAAAGGAAAGCAAAGAAAATTTTGTTAGAGATTTCTTAAATTTAGAAAATGAAAGTGGAATTGCTGCACTTGACAGTAAAGGTGATTTTAAGGCAATAGAATTAAAACCGATTACATTAGATAAGGACCAATTAGAAAGAGTTAACTACAACATATTTGATTATTTTGGAATATCTGAAAAGATTGTAAATAACAGTTACAATGCTGAAGAATGGAATGCATTTTTTGAAGGTGTTATAGAGCCTAGAGCAATTCAAATGAGTGGGGCTTTTACTAATAAGGTATTTAGTTATAGTGCCAGAAAAAAAGGACACAAAATTGTATTTACAACAAATAGATTACAGTATGCAAGTTTAAGTAACAAAATAAATTTAATTAAGGTTGCTGGCGCTTTTGGATTATTAACTAAAGACGATGGTAGAGAAATTTTAGACATGGCTCCATTAGGTGGAGAAGAAGGAAAGAAAATATTGCAGTCTTTAAATAATATAGATTCAAATATAGCAAATGATTATCAGGGAGGTGGAAATGATGGAAAAAGCAATTAAAGAAAGAAGACTAACAGAGTTAAGAGCCTTAGAAGAAAATGAAGAAATGATTGTTGAGGGGTATGCAGTAGTTTTTGAAAGTGAAACTGATTTAGGATGGTGCAAAGAAATAATTAGTAGAAATGCATTCAGCAATTGCAATATGCAAGATGTATGTATGAAATATAATCATTTAGATACATATCCTATAATGGCAAGAACAAGAAACAAATCATTAGAATTAATAGTAGATGACAAAGGACTAAAAATAAGAGCTAAATTAGCACCAACTCAAGCAAATAAAGACATTTATACATTAATTCAAAATGGAACATTAGACAAAATGTCATATGCATTTACTGTTTCTAAAGATGAATGGGATTACGAATTAGATACAAGAAGAATATTAGAAATTGATAAACTATATGATGTTTCTGTTGTCGATGTACCTGCATATGATTCAACAGAAATTTATGCAAGAAATAAAGAACAATTTGAAGAAGAAAAACAAAAATATGAGGCAAGAAAAAAACTAGAATTTGAAAAGAAAAAAGCATTAGCTTTATTAAGTTTATAATCTCGACAAGAAGAGTGGTGGTAGAACTGCTCTTTTTTTAGTTGGTAGAAACTAAATAGAGTTTTATAGAAGCGGCGGTGGTAGAACTGCTAAAAATTTTAAAGGAGGAAAACAAAATGACCTTAGAAGAAAAACAAGAATTAATTAAATCTGCAACAACTGAAGAGGAATTAGAAGCAAGAATGAAACAGATAGAAGAAGACAAAGAAGAAGTTAAGGAAGAAAGTAAAAAAGAAGTTGCAGAAGAAAATTCAGGAGAAATCAGTAAGGAAGAAGAAAGAAAATTAATTGCTGATACTGAGGAATTAGAAAAAAGAAACAAAAATGTTTCAAATTTTAAAAAAATAGGAGGAAATGAAATGGAAAAAGAAGAAAGAAAATTTACAATAGCTGATAAAGAGTACAGAAGTGCTTGGGCTAAAAAATTAATGGGATTATCTGAAGAGAAATTTACAGAGGATGAAAAAAGAGCATTAGGAGATGCAGTAACAACAACTGCTACAACATTCGTAGCTGCTACAGCTGATACTCAAGGAATTAATAATGGTGGTTTATTTATTCCAACATCTGTAAGAATGGATTTAATGGAATTAATTGCAAAAGATTCTCCAATATTTAGAGATGCAAGAAAATTACAAGTTGCAGGAAATGTTGATTTACCATATTTATTTGCATCAGATGACGCAAATTGGTACACAGAATTAACAGATACTGTTAACGAAGGTGCTGAGTTCAGAAATATGCAATTAACAGGTTGGGAATTAGCTAAAGATATCGTTATTACATGGAAATTAGAAGAGATGTCTGTTGAATCATTTATTTCATTCTTATTAGATGAATTAAACAATAAAATGGGTAAAGCATTAGTTACTGCTGTTATTTATGGTGATGGTCAAAACAAACCAACAGGTGTAACAAATGGATTAACACCAATTAGACCTGGAAATACAGATACAGCAATTGATAGAGTATTAAATGTATTTGATGCATTATCTGATGATGCAAAAATTGGAGCAAAAGCATATATTTCAAGTTCAGTAAATATGGATATTGTTAAATATAAAGATGATAATGGAAATTATCCTTTCCTAGCTGGAATACCAAAAACAAGTGGATTCACAATTGAAGTAGATCCATATTTAAGAAATAAAGATATTCTTGCAGGTAACATGAGAAATTATATTTTAAATGAGGTTACACCAATGAGAGTTGACAAAGAAAAAACTTTGAAAGGCCGTAAAGTTACTTATGGTGGATATGGTATCTATGATGGTAAAGCAAGACCTGGATATTTCACATTGGGACAAGTTTCACAAATATAATGTAAAAAAAGGAGGACTATATGGAAAAGTTATTAAAACTAGTAAAACAATGTCTTAGTATCATAGAAACAGCAACTGCAAAAGATGAAGAATTAAAAATGTTAATCAATGCAGGTGTAAATGATTTAAAAAGACAAGGAATTAATGCAGAAGTAACTACAGATAATGAGTTGGTTAAATCTGCAATAGTTATGTTTGTAAAAGCTAATTTTGGCAGCGTAGATATAAAAGAAAAAGAACTTGCACAAAAAACATATAGTCTTCTTTGTAATAATCTAGGATTAAGTTCTGGTTATAAGGAGAGTGATAATAATGCGTGATGTAAGTTGCAAGTTACTATCTACTCAAAAATCAAAAAACAATATAGGTGTAGAAAAAATAATTACAACAGAAAAAAAGTGTCCAATCATAAAAATTGAAGATATTTATGCAAATGAATACTATCAAGCTAATCAAAGTGGATTTCAACCAAGTTTGAGATTGAAAATAAGTAGATTGAATTACGAGGATGAGCCAGAATTGATTTATATGGGAAAGACATATACTATTATTCGTACGCAAGAAAGTAGCTTGGATGAGATTGTGTTGATTTGTGAAAGGAAAGTAAAAAATGTCTAGTATAAAGCCGGATGAATTACAAAAAGCTGTGATGAATTACTTAGAAAATTACAAAGAAGAAATAGATGAAGATGTGATCGAAACTGTAGATGAAATTACAAAGAAAGCAAGAGATGAACTGAAACAAACTAGTCCGAGAGGGAAAGGAACTCGTTCTAATCCATACTATAAAGGTTGGGCTATTAAGTTAAGTAAACGTCGAAGCGGTGTATATCATAAAGTAATTTGGAACAAAACAAATTATCAGCTTACACACTTGTTGGAATTTGGACATGTTACTAGAAATGGTGGAAGAACAAAAGCAATTCCACACATACGACCCATAGAACAAAAATACAATGTAGAATTTGTGGATAAGTTAGAGAAGAAAATAAGGAGGAGTGCAATATGACATTAGAAGAATTAAAGACAAAATGTGAAAGTCAAGGTTTTCAATATGCTTATGGTTTATTTAAAACTCCAACAGAGCCACCTCATTTAGTATCAATTTGTAGAGATAGTAATAATTTTATGGCGGATAATAAGGTGTATAAAAAGAAAACACCAATTCAGTTGGATTATACTTATATTGATAAAGATGTTGAAGAACAAAATAAAATTGAAGACATCATTTTAAGAGATGTCGCATGGAATAAAACAGAAGAAACTTACTTGTCAGACGAAAAAGTTTGGCAAGTAAGTTATTTTTTTGAAATTTAAAGGAGGAAATAAAATGTCAAAAGTTAATTATGGTATTCAAGATGTATATATAGCTAAAATTACTGAAACAGATGGTGTTATAACTTATGGAACACCATTTCCAGTCAAAGGTGCTGTAGGTTTAAATGTAGATCCAGAAGGTGGAGATGCAACACCATTCTACGCTGACAATATTGTATATTTTATGGCTCCAGCTGTAAATAATGGATATTCAGGTGATTTAGAAATAGCAATGACACCAGATGCGTTCTTAACTCAAATTTTAGGACAAGAAAAAGATGAAAATGGAATTGTATACGAAAGTGCAGACGATAAAAATGCAAGATTTGCACTATTATTCCAAGCTCAAGGAGATGACAAGAATAGAAGATTTTGTTTCTATGATTGTACAGCTGCAAGACCATCAAGAAGTAACAATACAAAACAAGAAAATATTGAAGTAGGAACAGAAACTATATCTATAACAATGAATCCTCGTTCAACAGATAGAATAGTAAAATGCTTTATTGACGAAACAGCCGAAAACAAATCAATATACGATGAATGGTTTACTGAAGTTCACGAAAAAAGTGCATCAGTTTAGTTAGGAGGAAAAAGGTATGAAAAAAATCACAATTTGCAATAAAGAATATGAGGTTTCTTGTAACGCATTTACAAGATTTCAATATAAGAAAATATTTGGAAAAGGAATTTTTGCTGATATTAAAGTATTAAGTGAGTTTTCTGAAAATCAAGAAAAAATCAGAAAAGAATCAACTAAAAAAGGATTGTCAAATGAAGAAGTAGATAAAGAAGTAAATTTATACATGATGGAACATTTAGATGATTTCATAGACGTTGTTGAAAGAATAGCTTACATATTAATATATTCTGCTAATAATTCAATTGAAAGTTTTGAAGATTGGCTTAAAGGATTAGAAAAAATAGATTTATCTGCAAGTTGGATTAGTGAGGTAACGGAATTAGCCGTTTCTTCATTTTGTTGATGAAGAACTTGTAAAAGAATCTCAAAAAATACCTAAAAGCACAGAAAAAGAGAATGAAGCATTAGAAGAGCACAGATTTATAGCTACTTGTTTAAAAATGGGTTTACGAATAGAAGACCTTAAGCAATTAGAGTATAAAGATGTTGCGAAACTAATGCTTTGTTTTGTTGATAGTGAGCAAAAACCAAAAAAAAGAAAAGCAACTCAGGCTGACTGGGATGCTTTGGCAAGGGGGTAGTGATGGCTGGTAATATAAAAGGAATTATTGTTGAAATTGGCGGCGATACCTCTGGATTACAAAATGCATTAAAGAAAGTTAATTCGGCTACTGCAAGTTTAAGTAAAGAGCTAAAAGGTATTAATACAATGCTAAAGCTAGACCCTAAGAATACAGAACTTTTGGCACAGAAACAAACTGCTCTAAAACAAAAAATCAATGAGACAACTAAACAATTAGAGATGTTGAAAGCTACCCAATATGAGTTCATCAAAATGGGTGGAGATGTCAATGGAGAGAACTACAGAGCATTACAGAGAGAAATAATTAAAACAGAAGGCGAATTAAAGAATCTTAAATTAGAATCTTCTAATTGGACTCAAGCTAGTAAAAGCCTGTCTGAATTAAGTACAAAAATGGCTAATTTTGGAGATAAGGTTACAGATGTAGGAAAAAAGGTTAGTGTTTTAAGTGCAGCAGTTGGAAGCTTTTTTGTAGCAGGAACAAAATACAATGCAGATATGGAAAAATATACAACAGCATTTAAAACATTTTTAGGAAGTGCTGAAGAAGCGGAGTCAGTTATTGAAAATATTAAAAAACAATCCGAAACTTCTCCATTTGAAACAGCTGACTTGATCAAATCAAATCAGATGCTAATAACAACAGGAGAGAATGCTGAAGATGCTCAAAAAACTATTTCTGCATTGGCGGACGCAATAGCATTGACTGGTGGTGGAAATGATGAGTTAACCCGTATGGCATCTAACTTACAACAAATTAAAAATGCTGGAAAAGCTACATCAATGGATATTAGACAATTTGCATATGCTGGAATTGATGTTTATGGAGTATTGTCTAAATATACAGGTAAAACCACAGATGAAATCAAAAAAATGGATATAACATATGAAGATTTGTCTAAGGCATTACAGGCATCTGCTAAAGAAGGTGGAAAATACTTTAACGGTCAAGCTCAGATGGCTGAAACATTAACAGGACAAGTTAGTAAGTTAAAGAAAAGCTTTAAGGATTTGACTGGCGAATTAAGTAAAAGTTTATATCCTATAATTAAAAATGTAACAGATAGATTACAAAATTTAGTTGACTGGTTTAAAAATCTCGATGATGGAACAAAACAAACAATCACTAAAATAGGATTATTTATAACTGCTTTAGGACCAGCAATTGTTTTGATTGGTAAAATTATTTCGTTTGGAGGAACAATAGCTGGAGGTCTATCGAAAATAGCTGGAATAATTGCAAAAGTAACAGCAAGTACAGGGGGATTAAGTGGAGTTATTTCTGCATTAACAGGACCAATTGGAATAGTAATAGGAGTAATTGCGGCATTAACTGCGGCTTTTATATATTTATGGAACACAAATGAAGAATTTAGACAAAATGTGACAGAAATTTGGAACAAAATAGTAACATTTTTTAATGAAGAAATTGTACCAATCTTTAATGAATTGTTGGAGTTTTATAAACAAATATTAGCCGAAATATGGGAAAATGTCTCTAGTGTATGGCATGATAATATTGAACCTATGATTAATGAAGCATTAAAATGGTTCTCAAATTTTTGGGATTCTACATTGAAAGATGTATTAGCTCAAGCACTAAATTTAGTAAAAAATTTAATAGAATATTGGATAAAAATTGATATGGCTGTAATAAAACCAATTGCTGAAGCAATAAAAAAATTATGGCCAGTAATTGAATGGATTTTTGGAAATATTACAACTAATTTAAGTAGTACATTTGAGTTTATTTCAAGAATAGTGAAAAATATCATAGGAATATTTAATGGAATAATTACTTTTATAACTGGAGTTTTTTCAGGAGATTGGTCTAGAGCTTGGGAAGGAATTAAAACAATATTCAAAAATATTGTAGAGGGCTTAGGCGAGTTAATAAAACGTCCTATTAATTCGATAATAGATTCAATTAATGCATTTATTCGTGGTATCAATAAAGTACAAGTTCCAGATTGGGTTCCTGCAGTTGGTGGAAAGGGGATAAATATTCCACAAATTCCAAAACTTGCTAAAGGTGGAATTGTAAATCAAGCTACGTTAGCCTTGGTTGGTGAAGGTAAGTCTGCTGAAGCGGTAATACCATTAGATAGAACTTTAACTAAATATATGGCTGAAGCTATGAAACAAGCAGGAGGAACAAGAAATATTAATTTAAACTTTTATCCTCAAAAGATGACAAAGGCGGATCTTGACATGGCATTTAATTATGTAGAAAAAAAATTTGCATCAGCATATTAAAAATAAATTTCGACAAATTTCGACATATTTCTCCCTTTTGTTGTGGTATAATCAACAAAAGGGAGGTGAAAATATGGGGTTATTTAGTGGAACTCAACAACAAGCATCTATAAATGTATATGAGCAAACAAAAAAATATTTGAAAGCTAAAGATGGAAAGATACATATAGTTATGATTAATAGCTTCAGTAAATGGTTGAATCAATCATTTGGATGTGAAGATAAATACACAATTCAAATAGATGAAATACTATCAAGAATGCAAGATGATGGATACGAAATAGTTGATGTTAAAATTAATTCAATTCAAAACCAGGGAATTACAGGCCAAATGGAAGGCTTTCATACTTTAATTACATACAAATAAAAACATATAAAAAAACAGTTACTTAACAACAGTAACTGTTTTTTTATATGTTTTTGAAGAAGGAGGATAGTTGTGGTAAGAGAATTTAAATTAGTAAATGAAAAAGGGCAAGAATTTTCTTTGATGGATATTCATAACTATTGTTTACTCACAGAACCTGCTGGACTTGGATATGAATATTCTTCAGAATATGAACAATTGGGAAATACTTTTATAGATAACATAAGACAAATTGTTCAAGGAACAATAGAAGGAATAGTCAATTTTATAAATTACGATAATTATAAAAAACTAATAGACTATATAGAAGGTTCTGAGAAATTAAAAATATCATATTTAATTCCTTTTGAGTCAGGAGAAAAAGAGTATTATAAAGATGTAGAGATTCAGAGCATATCTAAGACTCAGAAGGCTACAAATGCAATAATAAGTGAAACAATAGTCTTTAATTGTATAAGTTTATGGTACGAAGAAAAGATAATCAATTACTCAATAGAAGAAATAGAAGATGAAATTAGATGGAATTTCAGATGGGATAGTTATTTTAATGAATATGATTCAAGGAGTCTTAATTTTATTAATGATGGTCATACAGAAGCTCCAATTGAAGTAGAGATAAAGGGTCATGTATTAAATCCCAAAATTGAATTGTATGTAGAAGGGCAATTGTATCAAACTGTAACATTCAATGTTGACATATCGCAATACGAAAAGTTACTTTATGGTACGAAAGAAAACAACTTTTACATAAATAGAAGGAATGCTGACGGAACTGAAAGCAGTTTGTTTAGTTTAGATGTAATTGATTTTGCAAATGATAATGTAATCAGACTACCACAAAATAAAAGCTGCGAAATTAAAATATCAGCAGATAATGATGTAGCAGAAGCAAAAATAACAATATTAACCTACTATAAAGCTGTGTAGGAGGTGTAATATGAATGAAGTAACAGTAAATTTTAACGGACAAGATTATGTACTATTATATAATGAACAATCTGGATATTATGAGTTAGAAATACCTGCACCAGAAGTTGGTGGATTATATGAAGCTGAAATAGGTTTTTTCGATGTTTTTGGAGTATTAAATGAAGATTCTGCTGATGTTCAAATATGGGCAAAAGAAGAAATAAAACTAGATTTAAATAAAGTCTTTATGTGGATTTTTAATTATGATGATTTTACAGTCAAAGATATAGTAGAACTAACAGATTACGAAATAAATATAGATGAAGAAACAAATGCAAATACAATAATTAATGTGCTAAAGAAAACTACAGCTAAGTCAAGAGATATCATTGCAATTAAAAAGAATAATGAAGTGATTTATTGGGGTTCAATCGAAGAAATTCAAAACGAAGATGGTAAAAGCTTATATGAATATACAGTGAAGTATTTAACTAATTTCTTTGACAGAACAATCAAATTAGAAAATGAAAATATAATTAGAAATACGGGAATTGAAGATTTTTTGGCAAGAGCTATTTCAGATAATTTTATATCAAGTGATGATCCTTTTATCAACAAGAATTATATACAAGTAAATGTAATAACTCATACGCCAAAACAGACAAGTGTAACAAATGTTGAAAATGGAATATATAACCTACATACATATATGACGAACTGTACACAAAGCTACGATATAGTGTACAGTTTTTCTATTGTAAATAAAAAGTTAGTAATAGAGATAGAAAACAAGTCTTACAATAAAGAGTTAATAGACACTAAAGCACAAGCAATTTCTAATTATACAGAGGTATTTGAAACAGATTTTGTAAGCAAAGTTACAGTATTATATGACAAAGTTGGAGAAGTTGAACGTAAAGGAGAATACACATTATATTTATTGAACGATAGAACAACAACAACGAATAAAAATGCTGCTAATAGAGTAGATGGAAGAGTTGAAACAATTTATACAGAAAATTATGAAGATGCTAATCAATCAGCGCTAGATGTAATGAAAGCTAATTCATATAATCATAATATTACATTTAATTTTTACGATAGATATATAAAAGTTGGGACACCTATTGCAATCAAGACAAAAGAGTCAATAATTTATGATACATATATTTCTGCAATAAAAATTACGCAAAAGAAATTTATTGAATATGTTTGTGGGAATATTCGCATTAAATTTATTGATAAATTATTAAAAGAAAGGAAGAATTAAAATGTTAAAAGGACATGTTTTTTCAAGGCAATTATTTGGAAATCCTATTTTTGCATTATTTATTAATACTTTTTTAAATGGAAAAAATGGAATATCAGATAATTACAAAAATGGAATGGCTTTAAGTTATTCTGGAAGTAATGTAACAATACAAAGTGGAGCTGTGTGTATTCAAGGAAGATTTCTTGAAGAAGACACAGCTTCAACTATTTCTGCTGGAACAGACAATGCATATTGTAAATTAATTGTAGAAATTGACTTGGATAAGCAAAATACCGAAGCTGATTTTCAACAAGGAGCTTATAAGATAATAAAGGGAGCAAGTAGTTATCCTAATTTGACACAAACAAATATTGTAAAAAACAATGCTGGTATATATCAGTATGAATTAGCAAGATTTAGAACAAATGCAAATGGAATAAGTGATTTTCAGGATAAAAGAACATTTCTAGATTTCGATAGCATTTACAGTGAAATAGAAGCACATATTGAGGACATAGATGCAGGTTCGGTCCATGTAAAAAAATCTGGAGATACAATGACTGGAAAGCTATACGCTGAAGGAGGTATAGAAGGAAATGTCAAAGGAAATTTGCAAGGAAATGTTACTGGGAATGTTACTGGTAACTGTAGTGGTTCTTCAGGTAGCTGTACTGGTAATGCTCGGAAGTGCAACTAAATTACAAACTGCAAGAACTATAAATGGTACAAGTTTTAATGGCACAGGCAATATCACAACATCAAAATGGGGAACTTCAAGGAAAATAACAATAAGTGGAGCTGTAAGTGGGAATGTAAATGTTGATGGTAGTGGAGACGTAACAATTACTACCACTCAAGCAAATATTGCTGTATTAACTGCTAATGTTAAAACTCCAGAGGCTGGAAGTAGTATAATAAACGCATTGGCACAAATTAATTATCCACAAGGATATAATCAAGATAATTGCGTTATAGTATCGTTAATGTCTTGGAATAAAACATTTACAACGAAGTTTTGGAGTTCACTTGGAGCTACGCAATCCGCTGCAGAAATGGGGTGTTATGGACTTAGGGGAACATTAAGACCTGACAACATTGAAGTTCAAGTTCATAAAATAGATCCAGCGGAAAGTGCTAAGAATGTAACTATAAAAATAGTACTTATGAAAGTATCATAGGAGGTAACCTATGCCAAAAATAATAGAAAAAATAATAGAACCTGCAAGGATAGAAGCAGGTTCTATTTTTAAAATTAAAGTAAAAGCAATAAGATATGCTACTTACGAGGAAACAAAAAATAAAAAAGTTAGCTTTATAAAGAATTATACAGTAGCTGACTTGAAAGGAGAAGGAAGATGAGGACAACAGATTATAACTTACCAATTTTTGACGATACAGATGTAGCAGACTTAAATGATTATACTGAAAAATTAGCAAATGCTTTAAAAGGGCAAATAGATAGATTTGGAAATCCGCTTACGTTTAAAGGGATCGTTGCTACTATAGATGACTTACCGGAAGAAGCAACAGCTGGAGATATTTACAATGTAACAGATATAAATAAAAACTATGTATTTTCAGGAGAAGAATGGCTAGAATATTCTGATGCGATAGATAATAGTTGTCAAGACATGATCTCAGACGAATACGACTCTACACACAACTATGTCGTAGGTGATTATTGTATCAAAGATAACACACTATATAAATGTACAGGAGCAACAACAGGTTCGTGGGACTCAGCAAAATGGACTGCAGTGCAAGTGAGTTCAGAATTACAAAACAAACTCAATAAAGAAGACAGCGGATGGATACAACCTACATTAATAAACGGAGATGTTACAGGCTCAAATTATACTTGTGCATATAGAAAAATAAATGGAATTGTATATTTTAAAGGCAATATTGCAGGCATAAAACAAGCTTGCACTTTATTTACATTACCAGCAGGATTTCGACCATTTGGAGTACAAAGGTTTTTGACTAATTCAGAGAATATTTTGAACAAGCAGAATCTAATTAAAGTTACAGGTTCGACTGGTTTAGTAGAGTTGGACAATACAGATTTGTCTGGAACTTTTCAAGTTAAATTGGATGGAATAGCATTCGTTGCAGATAATTAAAAGGAGGAAAGAAAAATGAAAGATATACTAATAAAAATAAGTAACAATCAAACTCTGATAAGTAGTAACATCTTAGGAATATCCTCTGAAAATCTACAAGGAAAAATAATCTTCAAACCAGAGCCTTTTGTTGACGGAATATGTCGTATGTACGTAGAAGGAAAAGGTTCAATTCAAATGGAAAAGCAAGAAGACTACTATACACTTAATATATTAAGTTCATTATTAACAAGTCCATATCTTGATATTTGTTTTAAAATCACAGAACCTGAAATAGAAGATGGAATACCAATTTTCTGTAGTAAAATAATGCACTTCAAAGTATTAGATACAATAGATAGTTCAGCAGATATTCCTGAAGAATATCCTTCTTGGGAACAAGTTCTTGACTCTAAGGTGGCAGAAATAGACAGCAAATTAACTGAAGTAACAGAATTACAAGAAGATTTAGAAGATAAAGTTGAAAGTGGGTATTTTAAAGGAGATACAGGACCTCAAGGACCACAAGGTCCGAAAGGAGATACTGGACCAAAAGGAGACACAGGTGCAAAAGGTGATACTGGCGAACAAGGACCTAGAGGTATACAAGGAGAACAAGGAATACAAGGACTAAAAGGTGATACTGGTAATGATGGTTATACCCCTGTAAAGGGAACAGATTATTGGACATCTCAAGATAAGCAAGAAATAGTTGCTGATGTTTTAGCAGAAATTGAAGATGCAGATGAGGAGGTGTTCTAATGTCAAAAGTATTGATAACAAAACAAACACTACAAGATATAGCAAATTCTATAAGAAGTAAGACAGGCTCACAAAATAAAATGTCGCCTTCACAAATGTCTTCAAATATAGATAGTATCTCAACAGGAATAGATACCTCTGATGCTACTGCTGAAGCTCTTGATATTAAGAATGGCAAAACCGCTTATGGCAAAGGAAAAAAGATAACAGGAACATTACCAGTCTTAACATATCCATCTAATCCATCAAGCCCAAGTGATTGGGATTATCAATTCACAGCTGGTAATGCTAGTTATACTTACAAACGTGATAATACAGATTATCTTGTTGGAACTTATCCAATAAGCAATCAACAGAGTTGGATGTTTGAAGGAAACAGCAAGATGAAACTAGGCATACCTTATAATCTAGTAAGAAACAAACTAGGAATATCAGCTGAAAAAATAAAAAAAGGGGTAACGATTGCAGGAATAACAGGAACTTATGAAGCTTCTGTTAATCTTCAAAGTAAAAGCATAACAAGAACAACAAATGGAACAGTAAGCATTACACCTGATACAGGTTATGATGGTTTAAGTAGTGTAGAAGTAACAATTGATGTTCCACAAGAATCGCAAGGTTTTCCACCTAATTGGACTGAATTAGGTTATATAGAGACGCCACAAATTATATTAGACGGATTTAATTATGCTAAACAAATTAAGGACAATTGGAATAATAGTATAACCAGCATGTCAAGATATTTCCAAAGTGACAAAAGGATGGTATTTATGCCAAATGTTGATACAAGTCATGTTACATCTATGTATTATGCTTTCGCAGATTCAGGTTTGATGTATATAGAATTATTAGATACCTCTAATGTTACGACTTTCACCAGAGCTTTCGGTGGAATTAGAGTTCGAGAATTACCGTTGTTTAATACCTCGAAAGTAACTATTTTCGCTGAAACCCTAGTTGGCTGTCCTACAATAGTAAGCCTCCCACAATGGGATATGTCTTTAGGCACCGACCTACATAGTTTCGTGTATGGTTGCTCTTCGTTAGAGAATGTTCCAATATATCAATGGACCAAAGCCACAAATCTAAGTGGTGCCTTCACAAATTGTTCAAAATTAACAGATGAAAGTCTAAACAATATAATGGCTTCATTGTTAACAGCTACATCTTATAATGGAACAAAAACATTAAAACAAATCGGATTAAGTTCGAGTCAAGCAACAACTTGCCAAACATTAAGTAATTGGGATGCTTTAGTTGAAGCTGGCTGGACAACTGGTTATTAGGAGGTGTAGAAAATGCAAAATTTTATAAACGAAATGAGTTCGAATCCAATAGTAAAACTATTTTTGATATTCTTACTATTGGATGTTTGTTTAGGCTCAATAAGAGCTATAAAGGAGCATAATTGGAATAGCACAGTAGGAATAAATGGAATGTTAAGAAAAGCAGGCATGATATGTTCAATATTATGTCTTGCTTTAGCTGATATGGTTGTAAACTTAAATATGCTTGCATTTGTACCTGAAAAAATATTAAATGCAATGAGTTTACAAAGAGTAGGATTATGTGAGTCGTTTGGAATAATGTTTATTTTATATGAAGCTACAAGTATATTAAAGAATATGGCAATTATAGATATTCCCGTTAGCAAGAAATTAAATAAAAAAATACAAGAACTTTTAAAGAAAATGACATCTGAGTTAGATAATAAAAAGAAATAAGGAGGAATCTTTATGGAAAATGAATTAATTATTGAAGAAGTTGAATTTTCAGAAGAACTATACCAAAAGAATTTACAAGAAAATGATTTTAGTAACAAAATCACAGATGGAATAGGAGATGATGTCAATGCAATTAACTAGATTGATGGTCCCACAGTCAAAGTGGAATATAAAATGTCCTTATACTATGGAAGCAGATGGAATATGCGTACATAATACTGCTAATAAAGCAAGTGCAATGGCTGAAGTTTCTTATATGGTAGGAAATAACAATCAAGTATCATATCACTATGCTATTGATGATTATAGAATTGTACAAGGTGTGGAAGAAAACAGAAATACTTGGCATGCTAGCGATGGTGGAAGTGGTAAAGGAAATAGGAAGAAAATTTCTATTGAAATATGTTACTCAACAGGAAATTTAGAGCAATTTAAGAAAGCAGAGTTATTAGCTGCTAAATTTATTGCATATAAATTAAAAGAAAAAGGTTGGGGAATAGACAGAGTATCAAAACATCAAGATTATTGTGGCAAATATTGTCCTCATAAAACTTTAGATTTAGGTTGGGAAAGATTTCTAAATCTAATCAGAGCTGAATTAAACCGGAAAAAATCAGAACAATAATCCGGTCGAAGCCGGACAGAATGCAGCCGTAAATTATACTGTTAAGATTAACACAGCTGATTTGAACGTAAGAGATGGTGCAGGAGTTAATCACAAGGTCAATACTATGGTACATAAAAACGAAGTTTATACAATAGTTGAAGAAAAGATGAATGGAAACACAAAATGGGGTAAACTAAAATCTGGTGCTGGTTGGATTAGTTTAGCATATACCATAAAAACAACAATACAGACAACTACACAAAGTGAATATTATCCTGCATGTGCCAAAAGCTATGTTTCTATAGTGAGTGCATTAAATTCAATAAATATAGATAGTTCATTTGTTAACCGTAAAAAAATTGCAGCAAAGAATAAAGTCTATGATTATACAGGAACTGCAAAACAAAATAATCAATTACTAGATAAATTAAAAGCAGGTAAATTGTTTAAAATTTAACTTGACAATATAAAATTACACGATATAATGTAATAGCATTTGTTGTTTTAGTTTTATAAAACACGGAAGAGGTAGGTCAACACGATCTACCTCTTTTTTTATTATTCGCAGCAATTTTCTGCTAAATATTCAGCTAATTGACCTTCTGTCATATCGTCAACTTTATCTAAATCAGGATACATAGCTTCTTCGTCTGGACCTACCATAAACAACACCTCCATAAAGTATTTTATAGATCATATATTATAAATATATAAAAGTCAATTTTTGACAATCAATATAAAATATAGTATAATATTCGTCCGAGGTGTTATATGAATTTAGATGAAAGAATAGAAGAAGAAAGAACAAAACTAGAAAAATTAATTGAAGACAATGCGGATTATAATGTTATACTTAAACAGAGTCAAGCGCTAGATAGGCTTATAATTGAGAAAATGAGACAATAAAGTATATGTCTCGAAAATTAAAAAGGCTTAAAATTGATTTTGAGATGATGGAATTTTAAAAACATTGATATATAAGCAAATATTTGACATTGAGTATAAATAATGATATAATTGTTACAGAAATGTTACAAAAATATTAAGTTTTCTTAACAGTTTTTGAATAGGTATTGACTAAAGAGAAGTATAATTATATTATACTTATAAATAAAAAAGCAAGGCAGTTAGCCTTGCGTCGAGTATTGCTACTCGTTTATGTTTGTTACTTTTTCTTGTGAAAAATTGGAGTTCTGTGCGTGAACTTCAATTTTTTCTTTTGTTGCAGAGATATATGTATTATATCCAACTGCAGCTAAAGCTAAAATTATTATTCCGATGCATAACACGATAAGTGCTATACCAACATATTTCTCCATATTTCATCACCTACTTTCTTTTTGGATTTACGCAAACACTTCTGATGTTAGAAAGTGGATGCATAAATTAATAGTTGAAGAGCAATAGATGTATCAACTACTAATCTATGCACCCAACCAAAAGAAAGCTTAAAGTAACTAAACGTAGTCTATCATTTATAGCTATAAAATGTCAATAATATTTTGTCAGAAAATAGTGAAAATTGAAAAAAACTACTAAAGGTCTTTTTTCAATTTTATAACAACTAACAAGTCTATCAACTGACTTAATTCTATAACTTCTTTTGAATCAATTCCAAACTGTTCAATTTTTTCATACATTTCATTTCGTAATTCTTCTATATCTAGCGTAGAACAAAATAAATCTTTAATGCCAACATCAAGAGCAAGAGATATCTTATAAGCTGTTTTTAGCGAGGGGTTAGTTTTCTTATTGTTTTCTAAGTCTGTAAGATAACTTCTTGATATTCCAGTTTCTTTGCTTAATCTATATAATGTAATATTCTTTTTTTCTCTAATTTCTTTAATCCTGAAAACAAACATAAGATACTCCTTTCTAATATTAGTATCTTATAATTGTATAAAATTATTCGAAAAAACGCTAGATGTCGCTAGTGGCGACGTATTTTTGTCGAACGATTTTTCTTGACATTATGCGACAATGTAATAAAATTTATATAAAGAATTTGGTGTTGGAGGTTGCTTATGAATGAAGTTAAAAAGGTAGTAAAAAAAAGATTAATGGATAATAAGAAGATGTTTAGTAACAAGGAATTAAAGCACATCAACAAAACTTACGAAAAGATTTATTTAATCGGTTTAGCAGATGGAAAAAAGATATACAATTAAGTATATCTTTTAATTTTGTAATTATATTCTATTTGATAGGTAGGAGATACTACTGGTGGAGGTGAGGAGAGTCGAACTCCTGTCCAAATGCTCTTCCATATAAATTTCTCCGAGTGCAGTTTGTTATTATAATTCCTCTAACATATCATTAACAAACAAACAATATATTAAAGTAGCTATAAAATACCCACTATTCCCATAGCAAAGAATAGCTTTGTTTCCCACATAATCGACGCCTTGTTAATAACCGTGGGAAGTTATTAAAAGACGACGCCGCAACTTAGGCAGCGTATGCTAATTCTGTATTATCAGCGTTTATATTTATTTTCCCGTTTATTTAAGTGGCCAACGAGAATCCACTACTCGCTATTTATACTTCTAAACAATTGTCGAAACCAATTACACCCCCATATATTATAAGAAATGATTTAAAGTTTCAAAAACCATTCTTAATTATTATACAATAATTTTAGTAAAAAAACAATATTTGTATGCAGAATTGTGGAATATTGTTTTTTATTTGATTGCAAAGTTAATTGTGTGTATAATATAAAAAATTATATTGCCAAAAGAAAATATTAAGTATAAAATATGAATATAAAGTAAACATATCATGAAAGGAAGAAAAAGTTTATGAAGATTACTAAAATAGAGGCTTTGGAAAAAATTGCAAAAGATATTAGAAAAAATATTGTAAAGACTGTATATAATGCACAATCAGGACATCCAGGAGGATCCCTATCATGTGCTGATATTTTAACTGTTTTATATTTTAATCAAATGAATATAAACCCGCAGGAACCAAATGCAGAGGGAAGAGATCGATTTGTTTTGTCAAAGGGACATTGCTCTCCTGCTTTATATAGTACTTTAGCTGAGAGAGGATATTTTGATGAAAAAGAATTAGAAGAATTTAGAAAATTAACATCCAAGTTACAAGGACATCCAGATATGAATAAAGTGCCAGGTGTTGATATGACGAGTGGTTCATTAGGACAAGGGTTGTCAGTTGCAAATGGAATGGCATTATCATCTAAAATGGGTAATATGGGGTATAGAGTTTATTGCTTGCTAGGTGACGGAGAAATTGAAGAAGGGCAAGTTTGGGAAGCTGCTATGACTTCATCAAAATACAATTTAGATAATTTATGCGTTATAGTTGATAATAATAATTTGCAAATTGATGGAAATATAAAAGATGTAAAAGGTTTGAATAAAATAGAAGAAAAATTCGAAAGCTTTGGGTTTAAAGTAATCACAGTAGATGGTAATAACATAGAACAATTAATAGACGGCTTTGATAGAGCTAAGATGACAAAGGGAGTTCCTACAGCAATTATTGCTAAAACTATAAAAGGAAAAGGTGTTTCATTTATGGAAAACAATGCTTCATGGCATGGTAAAGCACCAAATGATGAGCAATATGAAATGGCAATGAAAGAATTAGAAAGTTAAATGAAAGGATTGAGAAAATGAATATAGATAAAAAGATAGCTACACGTCAAAGTTATGGAGAAACATTAAAGGAATTGGGAAAAGAAAATGAAAATATAGTTGTTTTAGATGCAGATTTATCAACTGCAACCAAAACAGAAATCTTTGCAAAAGAATTTCCAAATAGATTTTTTGATATGGGAATTGCAGAACAAGATATGATTGGTACAGCAGCTGGATTTGCAACATGTGGGAAAATTCCATTTGCTAGCACTTTTGCTGTTTTTGCAGCAGGTAGAGCGTATGATCAAATTAGAAATAGTGTTTGTTATCCAAATTTAAATGTAAAGATTTGTGCAACTCATGCTGGAATAACAGTTGGTGAGGATGGAGCAACACATCAAATGGTTGAAGATATTTCAATGATGAGAACGCTACCAAATTTACAAGTGTTTTCACCAAGTGATGATATAGAAGCAAGATATATAATAAAAGAAATAAGTAAAATAAATGCACCTTGTTATGTACGTTTATCAAGATTAGCAACACCTGTTATTTATGATGAGAACGAAAAATTTGAACTTGGTAAAGCAAAACAAATAGGAAAAGGTGAAGATGCAACTATATTTGCAACAGGAGTATGTGTTGCAGAAGCAATAAAGGCAAAGGAATTATTAGAACAAAAAGGTATATTTGTAAGAGTTGTTGATATTCATACAATAAAGCCAATTGATAAGGAAGCAATTATTAAATGTGCAAAAGAAACTAAGAGAATAATTACTGTTGAAGACCATAGTGTAATTGGAGGATTAGGTTCTTCTATTTGCGAGGTATTGTCTGAAGAATATCCATGTAAAGTTACAAGATTAGGCATTAAAGATACATTTGGTAAATCAGGTAGTGCCGTTGAGTTAATGAATTATTTTGAAATTGATGCTGAAGCAATAGTTAAGTTATTTTAGTTATAATTGTAATAAAAAAACTGTATACATAAAAATGGTTCTGCTGAATTCAGAGCCATTTTCTATGCCATTATTTGCTTTTTATGTAAATTTATGCTATAATTAAGTATACGAGATAAGAAGGTGGTAAATATGGTAATATTAACAATAATATATATTTTATTACTAATTATTACAGCTTTAGTTGGATATACTGTAGTTCAAATTAAAATGGCGGGGATGAATGTCAAAGATTTCTGGACATTTATTAAAGCTATTCAAGATTTGGATGTTTTATATAAATTTTCAAAAAGATATGAAAAAATGTCGCCAGAGGAACAAATAATATTTTTATCTGAAGCAGAAAAAATGTTTAATGCGTTTGACAAAGTTCCGTCTCAAATCTGGGAAGATGAGTATGACAAGTATTCAAGTATAGTTGAAACATACAGAAGCATAAAAATGCTTCGTTGGGCTAATGCAAATATCTAAAAGTACATAGAGGTTAAACATAACCAAAAACAAATGTAGTGTTCTAGTAAGTTAGAGCACTACATTTGTTTTATTATAATATAATAAAATATAAACAACACTCATTGACGATAAATAATTTGCTTGATATAATTCAGGTATCTTAATTAAAAGGAGGGAGTAAAATGCCAATCATTTCTTTTGGAATTATTCTACCCAACGGCCGGTTTCTGCCGAATGGTGGAGATGGCCATTGCAAAAATGCAGTGCATTTTTGCGAAGAATATTCAGAGCTTAACGATATGAGGGAAAAACAAAACAAACTAAATGCGGATGAATTCTTGTTGTCTGCTGGATGTGCAATTGTAGCTGGTTACAGAGGAAAAATGTGTATTAAGGTAGCCAAAAACAATAATAATCCAACTATAAATCGTATGGTAGAAACCTATCAGCTAGAAGGTTTTGAAGTATGGTTATATTGGGATATAAATCCAGAGTATAAGAAAATATTGGATAACGTAATTGCACATACACCAAAAATGGAACTAGCAAAGAAGGAGAATTTAGATGAAGTATGGATTTATTGTGGAGGGAAAGTTCTATCCTAATTCTGGAAAAGGTCATGAATGTAATGCACGTTCTATTATTACTGAAAAAGGATGGAGCAACCAGTGGAAAAAAGGCGATGCTCAAGATTTCCTCGTATTAAAAAAGAAGGCAATCCAAATAGGTTCGGGAAACTATCATAAAATAATAGTAGCATCAAGCAAGCATTATTCCGAAACAAGTTTGGATGAAGAGGTCAAGAAACATAACTTTTATGGTTATAAATATGACCTTATTGATTGGTGAAGAATAAAGTAAAACTATTGGATTATATTGTTCAATAGTTTTACTTTTTTTATTAAAGTGTAACAAAAAAGTTAAAAGGAAATATTATAAAATAACAAATAAAATACTAGTTGAATAAATTTTTAAATTAAAATAATAATAAAAGTATTGAATAAAATTGGAAATGTTTATGGGTAAAACATTGAAAACCTAAATTTAATGTAAGAGGAAGTAGAGTGAATGGATTTGATTTATTTTGATCATGCTGCAACCACGTATGTTAAGGATGAAGTTTTAAGAGAAATGCTACCATTTTTTTCAACTAATTTTGGAAATCCGTCATCAATGTATTCAGTTGGAAGAAGAAGTAAAAAAGCAATAGATATAGCAAGAAATAAAGTAGCAAAAGCAATTGGTTGTAATGATAAGGAAATCTATTTTACATCTTGTGGTAGTGAATCAGACAATTTAGCCATAAAGGGGATTGCAAAATCACTAAAAAATAAAGGGAATCACATTATAACTAGTAAGATAGAACATCCTGCTGTTTTAAATACCTGTAAGAGTTTGGAAAACGATGGTTTCGAAATTACTTATTTGAATGTAGATGAATATCGGATTTATTGATCTTGAAGAATTAAAAAATTCAATAAAAGATGAAACTATTTTAATAACAATAATGTTTGCCAATAATGAAATTGGAACAATTCAACCAATCAAAGAAATATCTAAAATTGCAAAGGAACACAATATCTTATTCCATACCGATTGTGTTCAGGCAATTGGTAATGTAAAAATAAATGTTGATGATTATGGTATTGATTTACTTTCGATGTCTGCACATAAATTTTATGGCCCAAAGGGAGTGGGGGCTCTATATGTTAGAAAAGGTGTGGATTTTTCAAAAATACAAGATGGAGGACACCAAGAAAAAGATAAAAGAGCAGGTACGGAAAATGTTGCTGGAATTGTTGGATTAGGTAAGGCTATAGAATTGGCAGATGCTAATTTAGAAAATTATAATAGCAAGTTACTAAAGTTGAGGAATTATTTTGTCAGAGAGGTTACTAGTAAATGCGATAATGTAAAAATTAATGGCGATATAAAACAAAGATTGTCAGGGAATATTAATGTTTCATTTCCAGAAGTAGATGGAGAAGAACTTTTGCTTAAGTTAGATAGTTATGGAATATGTGCATCTGCAGGCTCTGCATGTAGTTCTGGTTCATCGGAACCATCGCATGTACTAACTGCAATAGGTTTAGATAGAAACTATGTTGGTGGTTCGTTAAGGATAACTTTTGGGGAGGATAATAATATAGAGCAAGTTAAATTTTTAATAGATACACTTGGAACTTTACTCGGTTAAAAACAAAAGAATTGCACATAATAATATCAAAAATATATGGATAGGTGTGTAATGAAAAAAATAAAAATTTTAATTATAGGGATTTGTGCTGGTTTTATTACAGGCTTCTTTTCAACAGGAGGAGGAATGATAGTATTGCCAGCACTTATTTATTTTATGAAAATGGACGAGAAGAAGGCAAGAGCAACAACTATATTTTCAATACTACCGATGGTAATAACAGCGACCATTTTTTATTATAAAGATAGTGCTTTTGATGTTCCGCTGGGGATAAAGTGTGCTGTTGGCGGAATTATAGGAGGAATCATAGGAACAAAATTATTAAAAAAAGTGTCAAATAAGTTTCTAAAGGTAGTTTTTATTTTGTTTTTATTTTATGCTTCTTATAATATGTTGAAGTAAAAAGTTTAAAAGGAGATTCATGCTTAAATGGAGATTATTATTGGAATATTATCTGGAATTGTAACAGCAATAGGAATGGGTGGCGGAACTATATTGATTTTATTATTAACTTTGATATTAAATATTCCACAGCACATATCTCAATCTGCAAATTTGATTTTTTTCATTCCTACATCTGTTGTAGCAATTTTTTTGAATTTTAAGAATAAAAACATAGATTTAAAAATCGGGTTAACTATAATTTTATCTGGCATTATAGGTTCTATAATTGGAGCAATCATTTCAAATAAAGTAAATGTTCAAAGTTTAAGAAAATATTTTGGAATATTCTTACTATTTGTAGCTTTTAGTGAAATATACAATTATTATAAACAGTATATTAAAGGGAAAAATACAAATAATAAAAAGAAGTACAAAATTACTTAGTTAATAATTTTGTATAAACCAAAGGAGGTCGATAGAAATGAAATTAATTAAAGGAATGTTAATTGGTGGAATGGTTTCTGCTGGCTTAATTATGATATATGGAGAAACAATGGGATTTAATAAAAACAAGATGATGAAACAGGGAAAAAAGATGATGAAAAAAATGGGTTTATAGTAGAAATATAAATAATAAGTGCAAAGGTATATTTAATTAAATATACCTTTGCACTTATTATAAAATACTAATGTTGTTCTTTATTATCGCAATCAATTTTTACACCTTTTAAGCATTTTCCTTTATGATGGCAAGTTGCACATATTTTTCTGTGTTTTACATCATTTGCCCAAATTTGTACTTCATAAAATTTGTTAGCACATAAAGGTCCAAAAACAAACTCTCCATTTTTGTCTGTAAAAGTATGACTTACAGGCTTTCTTTCTTCCTTTCCACAATCTTTTTCAACTTCAATTAATTTTACAACAGCATCTTTTACTGGTTCGTCATAAGCATCTTTTATTATCCCATATATTACTGAACGATTATCTTCAGGTAATGTTATATCAATATCAAATTGCTTTCCTGTAGAAATGACTCCTTCCACATCAATTACAGGACATTTATCTTTATCAAATTCCATATTTTATCATCCTTTCTAATTTTAAAAGCAATAATTATGCTTTGTATATTTTATGCTTTTTTCGACATTATGTGATTAGTTATGCGAGGTATTGTTAAAGCAAAAAATTATGCTCAGTTTTATATTTTATAAAATAATTAGTTAATTGGTTAAATTTGTGGAATTATTTGGGATAAAGTGATATAATAGGTATCGAAATGGAGAAGATTATGAAGAGGGAAATGAAAAAAGAAATTTTAATTATTGTTAATCCTTGTTCAGGCAAGGGAAAAGTTAGTAAATATATTCCACAAATATGTGATAATTTAGAGAAACAAGGGTATGAATTAGAAGTAATTTATACTTCGCCAACAAATAATGGAGAGCAAATAATTGAAAATTATATTAGATATATAGATGCCGTTGTTGTATGCGGCGGAGATGGTACATTAAATGAAGTTATAAATGGAATTATAAAATGCCATAAAAAGATAGATGTTTCTTTTGTACCATTTGGAACTACGAATGATTTTGCTAAAACTGTAAAAGTTCCAAGAAATAAATATGCATTGTCAAAAAAACTATCAAAGTATAAGGAAATTGATATTGATGTAGGTAAGTTTGAAGATAAGTTTTTTTATTATGTTGCAGCTTTTGGTTTATGTACTAGTGTATCATATACTACAAAGCAAAAGGAAAAAAACAAATTCGGAAAATTGGCTTATTATAAAGCAGGAATAAAGGAGTTAAAAAATATTAAAACATACAAAACTTCTATTGTAACTGATAATGAAATAATAAAGGATGAATTTATTTACGGATCAATTACAAATTCAATTTCTATAGGTAGTTTTAAATGGTTTAAAAGAAATGATTTTAGCGTAAATGATGGTCTTTTCGAGATTATTTTAATTAAGAAACCTAAAAATGTTTGGGGATATTTTAAAATTGTGTATTCAATTTTAGCAAAAAAATATGATCAAAAAAATATATATTATATGAAATCAAAACATTTGCAAATTGATTTTGAAGAGGATACAGCGTGGACTTTAGATGGAGAATTCGGTGGAAATTTAAATCATGTCTTAATTGAAAATAACAAAAAAAGAGTAGGATTATTGGTTCCTAAGAAAGGTGGAAAAAATGAAAAATAATTTAATTGTTCCAGGTATCTTTAATATTATTATCAGTCTTTTTTGGATAGTAATAAGTGTTCCAGATAATTATTTTACATTATCGATTGGGATGTTTTTAATAGTTACTGGTGTTTTATGCATAATGTATTCTAGACTTGAACCAGAAAAATTATTTGAGAAAAAGAATATACTTTTAACTTTTGGTATAATATCAATACCATTTAATCTTATTTCTGCAATTTTACTACTAGTAGAAAGTGATAAAATTAGAGCAGAATATGCTAAATATTTAAGAGAACAAGATGTTCAAATATTAGATGAAAACAATAAAAATATAAAAGTTAGTAAAGAAGTAAAAAAACTAGATATATTGTTAAAAATAGGAATTGCCATGGTAGCTGTTGCTGGAATAATGATTGCAACTACATCATGGGAAGTTATTACTGATTTAGTAAAGATGGTTCTTATAGCAATAATTGGTGTTTTGTTCTTAGGATTATCAATATTTAGTGATAAAAAACTAAAGATAAGAGGTACCACAATAACATATTGGCTGTTATCAATGATAGCATTTTTGATATCTATATTTATGATTGGAAATTATAAAATTTGTGGAGAATGGTTTTCAACTTCTGGTGATGGTGCAAGCATTTTTGTAGCAACATGGTTTGTGTGTATGTCTATTTTTTCATATATTACATATAAAAAATTTGACATTCAAACATTTTTATATATGGCATGTATAGGTGTGGCCATTGCGTTAGCATTTGTAGTTGGATTTTTATCAGAGATGACGGAGGTATGTATTTTAGCAATTACAATTTTAGTTACTTTAATTAATTTTATACCAAAATCAGAGAATAAAGAAATTAAAATTGTTAAATTATTTGGAATTATTGCAAGCTACATTTTAACCGCTTTATTAGTTGTGGAATTATTTAATACTGAATATATAGCTTTAGCATTAGTAACGGTTTTAGTGCAAGTAATTAATTTAATTAACATAGCAATATCAGATAAAAGAGAAGAAATTACAGTTTTATCAGGCTTAAGTATAATAGCATTATCAGCTACTACTTTGGCTAATATAGATTGGAATTTGGATAGAATATATGTAATGTTGATTAATAGAAGTGTAATTCTTATATTAACGATTGCATTAAGTTTCATACTAGTTAGAAACAAAAAGGTTACAAGTATTATTTTGGCAATAGTTTTACCGTTAATTATACTTTCTTTAATATATGAAATTAATATAGCAATTGCAATTTATATTGGATGTTTATCTTTAGCAATGATAATATTTGGTTTTATAAAAAAAGAATACAAACCTATATACATTGAAGGAATTATATTTTTAATTGCTAATTTAGTAATTCAATTATGGGAATTCTGGGGAGTATTACCAGTTTGGGTTTACTTATTAGTAGGAGGCTTAACTTTAATTGGTATAGTTACTGTAAAAGAATTAAAAAAGAATGAAGGTTAAAAATATGAAGGAACTACTTAATTTAGAATATAATCAAAAAATTATTATAAAAAAACAGAAATATACTGTAATTGCAATGTTGAAATTTGTTGAAGGCTCATCATATTGGTTGGAGTATATTTTAAAAAGTGATGAAAATTTAGAAACATATTTTATGGATGTAGAACCTATTGGAAGGATTGCATTGCACAAAATGATAAATATGGATATTAAACCGGAACTTGTGGTAATATATGAAGATGAAGTATATAATCTGTTTCAAAAAGGAAATGCCAAAATTGAGACGTACTATGGCTGTACTGATGTAGGATTAAAAGATAAAGTTGAATACTATGAGTATATTCATGATAAAAAACTATTTACTATTGAAAAATGGAATAACATAACGGAAGTTAGTTGTGGAAATTATATAGATAAAAAAGATATTAAAGTATTAAAGATAAAAGATGAAGAATTTCGATTATAAATTGGAGTGAAAAATATAATGGTTAATAAATTAAAATACGGTCAGATAATTTTTATAAATAATGAAAAATATACAGTAATTGGAATGATTGAATTCAAAGAAGATACTTGGATATGGCAAGAGTATAAAATAAAAAATGAATCATCAGATATTAAATGGTTGAGTGTAGAAGAAGATGATGGTAAAGTTCAATATTCACTTTATACCGAGACGCCATTAATTAGAATTCAGGAATCTTTAGAGTTTGATTATGAAAATGAAAAATATAGTTTGTTTGAACAGGGAGCAGCAACAGTAAAAAGCTTTTATGGCAATGTTGATGTTGATATGTTTGAGAAGGTTAATTTTAAAGAATATATAAATGAGGGAAAAAATAAGCTAATTTCAATAGAAAATTGGAGTGGAGAAGTAGAAAAAAGTGTAGGCTATTATTTAAAAAATGAGGATGTCAATATAACAGAAGAGATAAATAGTACTCTTCCAAATAAAAACAAAAGAGTTGTTACTGCAGTTTTCGCAACTTTGCTAGGAAGCTTTTTATTA